>Ga0153987_1000107_pt1 | contig 28762 bp, 29 predicted proteins | sample TSNC071MetaG_FD_102279 | JGI IMG/M metagenome (GOLD analysis project Ga0153987, IMG submission 102279) | Attine ant fungus gardens microbial communities from North Carolina, USA - TSNC071 MetaG | ecosystem: Host-associated > Fungi > Mycelium > Unclassified | place: USA: North Carolina, William B...
CCAACGATGGAAGCAATTTGATCGAGATGTGCTTTTGCATTCGTAGTCGTAGCACCCGCACCAAAAAAGACATCTCTTGCTTCCAGATAGATTTCCTCTCTCAATGTCGGGTTTGTGAACACTTGCCAGAGCTGGACCTTATTCATTGATATCTCACTGTCCGTGGGATGTGACAGGGATAACAACCTCTCCACCCTTGCACATAGTTTCCCCAATTCTCTCAATCCAACGCTTCTGACGTTCGCAACCTCCCCTAGATTTCTCACAGCCTCCCAGAGATTGATAGAAGCTCTGGCAGCACTTCCCGCCAACTTCGCAAACCTTTTTTCCACAATTTCTTTTACTTCAGCACCTTCTGGCGTTCCCACAATAATTTCACAAAACTTATGGGCACCAAAAAAGGTCGGAAGTGCGAATTTTCCATTTCTGGATGGCTGCGTCGATCGAGTAGCGAATACCAGGAAATTTTGATGCGCAACAACAATCCCACGGGATGGGACGTCTAATTTTGCATGTGCACCTACCCAATTGCCAAGACACAAGGACTCGACGAGCGGTTTAAGTATCCCGAGCACTTCAGTACTTCCTCGGTCGATATCTTCAAACACGACCCAACGACCTTCACGCATCGCGCGCACAAGAGTCCCTTCTTTCCACTCAAAACAACCTGGATTCATAGGCGAAGAGATATAGGAACCAAAGAGGGAACGAGGGTCAAGAGATGTGTCTGCCAAGTGAATGCTAACCACCTGGTTTTTGACCGAGGGATAGAGGAGTGCAGCAAGATGATCAAGAAGTAGAGCTTTTCCAGCAGATGGCGCCGACGTCAGAAGAGTAGGAACACGCATAGACACATGAAGGGCAAGTGCACGGAGAGACATAACCGAAGTCGGTATAGGTATGAGTAAAGAAAGTGGTGGGCGAGCCGCTGAACCTCGTAGAAGCAGTACACCATGTACATTGACCACTCGACGACTATCAAAGGCAATAAGGTCAAATAAAACAACTGAAAGGAGCCAAATATACCTTAAATCTTCTTCTTTGATCTCTAAAACATCATCCCCTTCTTCCATGGTATAAAACTCATCGAACCCGCTCTCCTCCTGACAAACAGTTTCCCTCATGTTCCGCACTCTCTGTACCTCCAAAAGCGGTAGCACCCATCCATCCAACGTCTTACCAGATCTTTCGATCTCCCCAACGTTGAGTTTGTCGGTGGACCCGAATCCTCCATCTGAGATCCAACAATCAACAGAACAAACATCTTCCTCCTTCATAGATAACACATCTTTTTCCAACTTTTCCCTTTCGGCCTCTCCCATCCCAGTTTGAAACGCGTAGCAGCGTATCGCTAGTAATTTTGACCCATTGTCGTGAAAATCGCGGTTCGTTGACCAGATGAGCTCATATAGAGGTGACAAAGGCCATGAAAATTGAACCGGAAGCTCTCTATTGGTGTTTTGGATGCGGAAGTAGGTGAGCAGAAGACGATGAAGTCTTTGAATTTCAGACGGAGACGACGAAGCCGCTGCATCAATGTGATACAGAGGCCCGCGGGGGAAGAATTTGGTCAAATATTCGTGTAATATCCTGCAAACAGTGATTACAGTATATCAGGCCTCAGGTCAGTGAAGAAAAGCAGCAACCTACGGATAAATTTCTTCCAAACCTTGGACAAGATATGCTAACACAGCCAACTTCAGCTCCTTTGCCTCTTCCTCCTCTCCTTCGTGTTCTAGCCATCGAGCGACTAAGTCGACCAGCAAAGGCCTGAAAAACTTGACGATGCTTCCCAATAGATGTGGGGAGCTTAGGCATCGCGATAGTGCCTCCAACACCTCCCCAACAGATATAGTGAGAACTGCACTGTTATTAAAACAGCTCAGCACATTGATCGCGCCAACTAACTGCTCGTCAACAAAATCGAAGTGAGAAGACACAAGTTTGAGTAGACTCCGAACTTGCTTTCTGAGATTCAGTTTCAGCGGGTCGCAGAAATTTCTGATATCAAAGGCAACAGTAGTATTGGGGGAATTAAAGAGCGCAGCTGTGGCTGCCGTTGATTCAGATGAGAATGGGTCCGGTTGTACTGATTTATCAGATTTTGTCGAAAGCATCTGGCTCATATATGCTTGGGTTTTGAGCTTCTGTTTAATATCCTTGAAGACCAACCATCAGCACAAACAATAAAATCAGAATGACTGGTCTTATTGACCTAAGAATACTGTTTGAACACTGTTTTCGTATGCACGATAGCAGTGATGCAAAAATTGAATCACAATCTTTGTGACGCAACCCTGTCACGGTGCGATCGACCTTCCATAAACGAAATAGTCCTGCCACAGTCGAGAACTTTCTATAGAGATTATCAGGGACTGACCCAGCCCCTAAGCTTTGGCAAGGTAATAAGGAGTGGAGATAGGCATCTCGCCTTACGATAAAAATACTCATTATGCAAGCTCGTAAGAACCTGGAGGACTTTTGGATGGATAAGAAATCTATCTCAACCCTGACTATGGCTCATTTTCAGAAAAATTTATGTCAAATTTCCGGAATATTTGAGAACCCAGATAACAAGGATACTGGCACATTGAATGGATATTATTTTTCTACGTGCTATCTGATTTATCTTCAAGATAGTTCATTACTTTATGATTTGAGCTGAGACGTCTTTAACGATTCAAGTTTTTCCAGAAATATAGACAAGGGAAGAGTCAGGGGAGACTTCAAGAAGGTCTGAGCTTGGCTGAACCTCAGTCCAGTTTACAAAATCAAAATCTAACAAGCAAGACCCAATTGGTGAGGGTACAATCAAAAGCTTTCTGGCACACGGTAGGCAAGGGAGAGACAGAATGATGATAGCAACTACCAATTAAAATTTATATCTAGATATTTTGTATGAAGTCAGCTATGAGATCTGACTCCTTAAAAATTTATCGAATTGCGTAGGATACATGAATATGTAGCATAATTCAAGAGGCTTTTGAGCTTCGAGACACTTCAGACGGTAAATGGTCAACTTTCTAGTAGGGCCAGCTTCCAGGTCAGAAATAGTAATCCATACATATCCTAAAAAAGTAACAGAGGATTTCTCGTCAAATAAGTGCGATTTTACATGTTGGCCCTGAGTAGCAAAAAGTACAAGGAAGGAAAGGTGAATAGAGGTTGAGGACTTCAGGATTGCAGCGGCATCCGCAAGAGGAAAATTAGAGCTCAGCGGTGACCATCCGCATCAAAAACCATCTGATTACTGGCAAGGTTCATGTGGTCGCCAGCTGGGGTGGGGACGTAGGCTTCTTCAGGAAGACCGGTTTCATCAAGACCTTCTGCAGCTTCGATGATTTCATACAATCTTGAGGCGACTTCAGGGGGAGGGACACGGCCACCAAGAATATCCTTGGCTGGTACAGGTGAGCCGTAGAAATCACGATTAGCATCCTTACGCTCAATCAGCACAGTACCTTCCAAGGAGAGACCGGCGAAGAGGCCTGTAATTTTTCCGCATCAGTAAGCCGTGTCACCCTAAGCAATGACAGATGGGACATGCAGAACATACCCTTTGACTTAGAGTAAGAAAACATGGGAGCAGGATGAGCAAGCGAGGCTTGGACACTGCCACCTGTGCCAATAGGACCAGCTGTAGCAGCGATATTTCCACCAATTGTAACATTTCCACCAAGTGAAAATGCACGGACGGCATCTTCACTATTGAGAACGATGACGAAATCCGTGATGTCGGCACCGACTTGAAGACCCCAACCAATCCCAGCTGTACCAATACAAGAAGGCGCTGACCAAGATCCATCTGGAAGCCGAGCGATGACGAGCCCTGACCCCGCCTTGCCGGAGAAAACGAAGCCAGCCTTGACTACTGAGAAGATCGCGAGACCTACAAGTAACTATGAGCACGAATCAAAATGATCGAGTAGTGAAATTCGCTCAGTAGACAAACCTCGTGCCCGTTGAAGGACTGCCTTAGGAATCGAATTGAGTGCCGAGTTGGGTCTGTCGGGGTCAGCTAGTTATGAACGATCATAAACAAATTATATGTTAGCCAACGAGGTCGAAAGGCACAACAATACAACAAAGACACACCCAAGAAACTCTCCAAAATATTGGCAGACTTCTCGGCTTCACCAGGCAGAGAGAAACTCTGCATTAACTCCTTGGATCCACTAGCAACCTTGACCGAGCTTGTCTGAACGAAAGCTGTAGCTTGCATGCCAGCTTTCTGTGCGCCTTTGCGGAACTTGTCAAGTAATAACATTGGATAGCGACAGTTGAAGGTTGAAAGGTGCTTGACGAGGTGCTGTGTTTATAAGGTCACGTCACAGCCCTTAGCACTATCAGCATTCTGTACCCTCAAGCTGCGGATAATATTCTAATCAAATGATGACGTAAACATACTATACATTGTCAGCCGCCAGGGTCCCTAACTCAAATTTCCAGAGTCATGAGGACATGAATTCAATGCTAAATGGACAACCCTTCCAGGAGACATGGTGTTATAGTATCATGAATAGAACACAAAATATGATATGGTAAGTGATTGATGACGAAGATGGGTAGTAGTAATCTCACCCCATATGTCTCCTAGTTGAGTAGACGGCTGAGAGGTAAGGAAAGTTGGCTTTGCTATTTTAAGGTGTCTCAGAGAAGAAGGATCAGTCAGATGAAACGTCCATAAGCACGTCTCTGAGACATGCCCTCACTCCAATAGAATATAGTATATCCATTTTAAAAAGATTCATCTCTGACCTCGAAATTCTCGTAGCAAGTGCCGGACCAGACCAACATGTTCGCACCCCCAGCTTTCTTGTATCAATTTTCTTGACAGCATTTGCGGTCAGAAATGCAGCATAACTCCGAGTCAGATCCTTCGCGCTCAGCGGAGGACATATTCCAGTCGCTGCAGCAGCATCCGGAACAATCTACTATATAGACAGATAGGCCGGAAGGCACCGTTGATTTGCGAAATTGTCGGAGCAAAACTGGGAGGTAGTTGGGAAGCTCATATCTAGTCTTGCTCCAACTGACTGACAAGGGTCAATATCAAACTTGATGATTGGACGTAACTTATGAGACATAGATAACTTTGTTGCTATCTATGAGCCAATTCATTAACACAGTTGTATGAAGCGCAGATCCAACTTTGAGAAATTAAGAACTACTAAGAATTCAGAGACCTGAGATTATACCTTGCTAGTATCCCTCTGTGAACGCAGTGAGGTCAACGTTCAAGGCCCGGTAGCAACTGCATCCTAGTGATGTTGGAATACCAAACACTACACTAAATTTAGTTTATTGTTTGTGATAGAATGTATTAATTTATGATAAATAGAATTGTTTCGTTGCACATTTGCAACGAGTCCCCCCCCCATATTGTGCTGCTCGTCCTTAACTCAACAAGTGATTGGTAGCTTGTTTGTGAAATTGCTTTAGAAATGGCATAATCAATAATGATGCTGGGAAGTGAACCTGCCAGAGTGCGTTGGAAGCAGATAGAAATAGATATGGGGCTACGAGTATGGACTAATTCTGAGTAAGCGTTTTGGGAACCAGACATCATGAGTCCACAAATATTCAAGATAGTGAGTAATGGGGCTGACGATCACAACTCTAACCTGAAATGCAATTTTTCCGAACACCGTCGGTTCCGATGCTCACAACTGGCATTTTTTTTAAAAACTCGCCTACTCTATGGTACGATCTCCTCTGGAGCACAACATTACTAAAAGAAGCGAACCCATTTTCATTCGAAGCCAAGAGCTTAGGAGGTGATAATAATAGCAGTGCCGAATAGGAAGTTCCTCAAGACCGACTTTCTGCGTTCGTCTTTGGGCATCAGCAACCAAAAGTATTTCCTGGTGTGGCATAAAGCAACGGCGAGTCTACCCTGATAAGTTGAACGAGTCATGGAGCAAGACCTGAATTTGATCGGTAAAGAGCTTGTGATGGTGTCAAAGCTGAAATGTAAGGGTAACCCATCACAAGTCATTTCCAGCCTGGTGAGAGATATGGATTCAAAATTTTGATCTCCTGGATGTACAAAACTCCCTCTGCCCTCCTCCACAATGTCTAGGCTGAAAGCTCAAAACGTCTTGTCAGAAATCGGATCCATGGATGGAAGCAGGGTTTATTGGATCACATGAGCATGTGAAGAGTAGTGAATTGCCTCCTGTTTTGAGAAGCTCAGAAATGTATTTTGAGCGTCCGATCAAGTGCATTGTTCAGCACGTGTCTGGAATCTTCCTCTTCGACTCTCAACGTCGAACCCTCTCAAATGCTCTGGGGGCTCGTTGTCTCTTGTGCGTTCTTAGTCAAATCACTTGAGTTTCCACCCTCCCTCCTAAAAACCCAATCGGATAAGACTCGCCTTTGGAGCTGGGCGTGGGGCTCTGAGAGCACTGTCTCGGTAGTTGACCATTCCCCTGTCATTTCCTATAATTCCAGACCAGGTGTGCGATCGAGTGTCCAATTTAGGCGGCATATCCCCTGCTAATTACACCGCAGCTACATTCGGTGCTGAAATCAAAGACCCCATCCTGGGTTATGTCATTCCGCTCTCTTCATTTACGGCTCCTTGTACACGTAACCAAACTATCAACCTGGGTCTGCCACAAAATACAGGCTGCTCCCCTCTATGTGTCATTAGCCCCAATACGCCTACCGATACTTGGATTGCTTTAGTTCAACGAGGGGAGTGCGAATTTGTTAGGAAAACGCGAGAGGCACAAAAACTCGGTGCGAAAGCAGTCGTTGTTGGAGGAGACGATCCTGCCATATCTGGCTATCCAGATGCTCTGGTGAATATGTATAGTCCAGGCAAGCATATTTTTCATAGACGAGAGCGTCCGTCATCTTACATGCCCTGCAGAGGACTCTTCGGATATCGATATTGCCGCCACATACATCAAATTCTCGGATTATATGCAGCTGTACATGCTTATTGCATCATCTAACACGACACATTCAGGACTAAAGACACTCGGGCTCCTGATCACTGCTGAATATTCTGCTTGGGAATGGTACTCGTGAGCCTCTTTCTACTAAATGCAAATAAATTTTGACTCTTTTTTAGGCCGATTATCACGTTCATAGTCATTCTACTCCTCCCATCAGTATTGACACTCATCACATTATTCATTCATCGTATCCGAGCAACCCGCGCAGCTCAGCGCGAGCGAGCACCAGCTGATGTTGTCCGTAGATTACCTTGGCGAGTCTATACCGGGAATGGCTGGGAGAAACATGAAGGAGAGGATTCAGCCGACGGTATGCCTGCTTTTCAATCCTCGGAGGTGGATCTGGAGGAGGGAATGCCGCCAGCAGAGCACATGCAGTCGACAAAACCACTTAATTCTACAGAGGCTCTCGAAATTTCCTCCACGCCACATCCAAAAGATCAACCTTGGTTTGAAACCCAGTTGGAATGCGCAATCTGTCTTTCTGGATTTATCAAAGGAGACAAAGTTCGCGTATTACCTTGCCTGCATCTCTTCCATCTGAGCGAGATAGATGAATGGCTGACCCAAAGGAAAAAACTGGTAAGCATGAAATCAATGTCATCTGTGCCTTTCAGCTCATCTTCCTTAGTGCCCTATATGTAAAGCTGATGTCACACAACCTCCTCAATGTGCACCGCTGCGGAAAGTCTCGTCATTACCGACTCATTCCCGTGATGATTTTCATCAACAAGATGCAACAGAACGAACGCCGTTGTTACATCAAAGTAACACAGGAGATTCTTAATGTCCCATGAAGAAAAATTGTACTATTGTATACTATTTTCATTTTGTTTGTAACATACCCTTCGTCGATTAACGCATTCATTGTGCCCATTTTGTGCCTGGGTTTACAGAGCCAATACAGAGCCACCACCTTTGTTCCAATCTTATTCCAAAGAGTCTTGTTATTTGTCAGCTAGTAACCGGGTCGTCAGGACCACGTCAAAATGGTTGGCAAGATAAATCAGACAAAATCGGATTGGTATCCTTGATTTATCAACAGAACTGTACAAAATCTGTTTTAAACTGCATGATTGGAAAATATTCATAAATTAAACCTTTTTTTAAAAAACTTATTACATAACGGAAGTCAGCTCCACTCTGTTGACAAAAACATGTAGTGTAAGATTTAAATATGTTACTGAGCACATACTCTGCTCTTGAAGGTATATGATATACCCCACCTTCGGTACGACCTTGGTACAAAGGTAAGAGTAGGAACCAGCAAGGTTGTGTTGCCCAAAAAATAGTCTATATTTTTTATCAGCTCCCTAGGACATTTGAGAGACTGAATCAGCTCGAGAGTTTAGTACAAACTCAACATATCACCCCACTGTTAATTGAGTCTCATAAACGTCCTGGGGAATTGCCTTGATTTTGGTGATAATAAACCAGACCAATACCTTAGGGCTCTATTTACATCACTTTTTTTTGAATAGGAGAAAGCAGAGAGATAATAATTTCTATAGATCTCTCATGGGTCACAGGGAGTTGAGCAAGAGGACTGAGTGAGGACCTGAGTGGGAGCATCTCTAAAGTATATAGGGGGTGATTGGAATGGTAAAGGAAGAATTCAGGAAGAATTCAAGATCGGCTCGTGACATGCATGCATAGTCTTACCATAAGCAGATACGTTTTGATTTACTGTTGATCCTGACACTCGTCTCATCTACGAGGTCACCAACTAAAAAGTCTGCATCACGGGTGAGTCCGGATTTGTCAAACCAACCTTGCTGGCATAGTGCATAGTGTTTCATCACCTGGACAGTATGTATAACTTCATTCCAGATAACACGTTTTCAATGCAAGATGTGAGAAACAATAAGAGAAAAATGGTCTTATACTTCTTTTGTTGAAGCTTCATCTGCTAAAATTAGCTGATTTGTAATTTCAGATTCCGCGCGATGCGTTACTGTTGTGACCAAAGTTGAAATGAATTTGGTGGAGGCATAATGCGGCATATGTGGACGGGTTTTGTACCTTTTTCTGATCCAAGCATCGGTATGGTTACGATGAAAACCCACGGGGATGTATACAGGGATATCTTGACCCATCGACATCTTTTGATTCTTATCACTACAAGGACCTAACATAATACTGCCGACCAACCCAAACTTGGAGCCACGACCTTGAGTTCCACAAACTCTCTAGTCACTTTGTAAGGAAAATGGCAAAATTGGAGAGCCTATCAAACAGATATCACGCAATTGCACTACTTTCGTCAATGGATCACTCCGGCTTCCGAACATGACGTCTCTATCTTATTGTTATGGACCAGCCTAATTGTCTTTGTGCCTGCCTAACCTGCTTTTCCGTGCTCATGTCACGGGATTCCCGGACAACGATTGTGATTTTTCGCGATTGATCAGGTTCTTGGACATTTCCTCACACCCAATCCTCGACCTGTTGCCTATTCCCTGAGTTTGCTAATGTACGTATCAATCATATTGCCTTTTTTATGGAGAGCATTGATATCGAAGTTTCTCTCGTAGCCATTTTGTATTTCGACCTTCTCCTGGACTGTCCTATTCTGCTCTATTGTACTCATAGGCTCGAGTACCGTGTGGATACTTTCATCCGCGACGCCTGCATTCCGATCGTCTTCATTTTTCGTTTAAAATAAAACCCGCCGGCGCACAAATTCCGTGTCGTCTGAATCTGAGGAGGCGTTGTATACCGGTGCAACAGCCAACTGAATCCCGCCCAGCACAGCGGGTGAGCTTCGATCAACTTCAGCCAGAGTACTCCACGGGAGTCCCTCAGCTGCTTGTCGTATAAGTTCCATCCGATTGCCAGATCTGCTTTTTTGTTTTCCCATCTATCATCAGAGAGTTTGAGTTGGAGTGCCTTTTAGGACTCTCGCCCAGTCCTATATCTATATTAGGTTCTCTGTTTTTCTCCTTGACTAGTTTTCTTACCTCGACAATGTTGTACTCGGAGCAACCTCCTCTGCCTCCACGCCAGATATCCATGAAAGTCAAAAAACCACCCCCACTCAAGAAACGACATAGTAAGGCACACTTTTACTCTAGGCTGCCAAATTCTCTGGCTCGTCTGGTCTGCCTAGAGCATTTGCTGATCCTTCACTTATCTACTGTAGCTAAACCTTGCAAGTTTTTTCAGTTTGGACGATGCTCGAATACCGCCGAAGAATGTAATTTCGCACATGTGTTAGTGCTACCAGAGCTCTCTTCACCTCTGCCAATGGCAATGTCACCAACGGTTGGTGTAGGGGGGTTTTGCAGATATTTGATGGTAGGACAGTGTCCCAGCGATGGGGTACAACGTGTTTGTGGTAGATGAATAGTTTTGACCAGAATTCACTCAAATGACTGACAAGCATCCCTTGCATAGATGTGAACGCATTTGGGGCTCAAATGAATCATATGCACCTTGGACCATCATCCCCGTTGTCACCTAGTATGTTGACTCCATCTCTTTTGTTATCACCCGTTAACCTGCTGTGCTGTTTTAATAGCCCCCTTTGCGGGAACTCTGGCTTACCCCAGCTCATATGTCCCATATCCTCCTTGCTACAATCTACCGTGGCCTCAAGGGACCTGGGTTGAACATCCATTCACAACCACAATTGTCAATGATAGACATGCCCCAAGTGGTCGCATCAACCATGCCTCAGAGACTGAATCACCCTCTATCTCATTTTCAACATCAACTGATAGCTCTGCTTTATCATTAATTGACATCCCTACTGATAGTGGTCTAGTGGAAGCCCTGAGACTGGCTAATACTGACAAGACTGCAACAAGCCATTTGGTTAATAAGGCCTCGGCCACAGACGTTCACTCCCCACATGACTGCGACGATCCCACTATCGTCATTGGGGACTTTCAGTCTTCAGAGGACACACAGAACCAGCAACAGGCACAATTTTGTGCGATAGACAGGGAGCACACTTCCGTAATATCAAGGAATGAACTTCATGGAAGTTATCCTATGTCCCAGATCCCTTCCTGGTATACAACGGGGAATTCCTATTTTTCGAAGGCGACTGGATCGAACAATGGAAACCAGAAGACTAATACATGGAGCAAATCAGCCACCAGGAAGTACAGAAGTAAGCCATCATTTAAACACATTAAACACACATTAAACACGTTGAATACCCCGAATCTGACTCGTTCGATCCTCACATAGCAAAACCATGCAGATATTTCAGTGCAGAGAACAAATGCCCTAATGGCGATAACTGCACGTTGCACGTCTTTGTTATTCCTCAATCGTTGATTATACTGACTGATGGGTATCTGAATATAGCATACACGACACAAGTATCTTCCCTGTCTCTCGCATCGTTCAGAGCTGCTTAAAGAGCCCGGATTCCTCTAGGAATGAGGACAATTCTCTAGTGGGATTTGATAAGAATAACGAAAATGCCGAGTGGAGCAGATCACAAGCTATAGATGCGGAGACTGAAGGTGATAAAGAGAAGAACTTCTCTCCGGTCACTTGGCGTGTGATTGGAGGAGGAGTTCTAATGGGTGGTAAGCGGCCAGAAAATTTAGCGGGGGAGAAGCAGCCCTGTGTTGAATTTCCAGAGGAACCAATGACATCCAAAGAACCGCCGATAGAAAATAGTGGAGGAGAGGATTTCAATACGGAGAGGGCATTTTGTCTGACGGCTCCGAGATCACAGTCTGGCCTAGCCTCGACTCTGCCCATATCTCGACCCCAAACTGTGATTGGTATCCGGAGATACAAGGACAATGTAAGCATTTTTCTTATTGACATCTGCATTTTTTTCGTCTTACTCAACCGACCCAAGTTGTTTCCTGCGGAATCAGCTTGACCCCACAGATTCCTGGCATGGATTTTATACATCTCGATTCTTAGTGACTACCTTCAGTCATGATAATGATAATGAACGATATTCGCATCCTAACTGTCATCCCTGCTTTCACCATTTCGTCTTCTTCGAGCTATCTTGATCTTCCACTGACTGATTCGTCAGCTACAGTCCTGAATGTGTATCTTATGTCCAATGAATTTCGAAATCCTATCGCTACTCTCTTTGTTATTTGAGTATTACTTTATTACTTTATGAGCATCAGTCATTTTATCAGATAAGATTCAAACGAACTATGGAAAAAATAGCGATTACGATACGCCAGCCTAGAATATGGGATGATGAGGCAGATGTCCTACTCTAGAGCCGAAGTCCATGCGGGATCCGAAATCCTCAGGCTATCACCTGGTTTCCTTAAAGTTCAAGGCGCGTGTTAAATGCTTTCTCTCCATTATCACTTTCTCTCCCATCATCGTACCTTCGCGATCTGTCAGTATTTCGAGAACAATGTCCACAGAACATGTCCTCGACCTCTCACAGCCCCTTGCCATACTACTAAGAGATACGACCAAGGAGGCGCATGAAAGAGCAGAAAATAGCCCAGGAGCCAAGCTCCTCCTCAATGGTAAGTTGTCCAAGGTGCAATACACCCAATTTTTAATGATGCTCTGGCATGTCTACAAGTAAGTATCTCGTTCTATCTATCTGTCCTAATGCCAGGTCTAATGATTGAAACAGTGCTTTTGAACGTGCACTCGAACGGCATTCAACGTATCCTACGCTAGAATCGACCTATAACCCACCGCTCCTCGGACGAGCGTCTTCGCTGAACTCTGATATATCTTATCTACTGCAAGTTCCGGCGTCGGCGTGGCAAAAGCATCCTCTACACATGTCACTTCTTGCGTCAATGCCTGCCCAACTACACACATACGTGGATCGTATCAACTCCATTTCTGACTCTCCAGATCCATCTGCTCTATTGGCTCATTCTTATGTGCGATATCTGGGCGATTTAAGTGGAGGCCAGTTTATCAGGAGAGTGATTGCCAAGGCATATGAACTGGATGAAATGAGCGGAACTAGTTTGGAATTTTACGAGTTTAAGGAGTTGGGTGGTTCCCGAAGAGCCAACCAGGGCGACATGAAGAAGATCAAGGAGTGGTTTCGGGAGGGTATGAACGTAGGAGCTCACGACAAAGCTGTTAAAGGTTGGTCTCCAAAATAGACAATCTCAGCGCCCATGCTGAGTCACCTCTGCTATTAGTCACCGTTATCAATGAAGCTTGTGCAGCTTTTGAATTTAACACAGGATTGTTTGAGGTCATCGAGATAATGGTTGCTGAAAGTACAGAGCCCTCTCCGGAGCTGGAGTCTTCAAGGGAAGAGGAACTCGTGTTAGAGATGCCGTTAGAAACTGAGGGACCTCAATCCAAGAGGGAGTACTCTGTGGCCTCAGTAGCGGCATTCATCGCTGCAGGTACGCTAATCCGAGTCCAGAGTGTTTATCAGCTTAATCAGCCCTCGTTTCAGCTTGTCTTGCTCATTTCATTATCGTTGTTGGTGGACTTACGGGCGCCAGAGGATACGAAAAACTGCTCAATCTCGAGCGTTGGATTTCCGCTCATTTTTGAGTTGAACTGAGTTTACTTGTTCTAACGTGACTTGAGTCTGCTGGATACATCTTCGAGAATGCAACAACTACAGGTTCATGCTCATACCATGCCCCCGCACGTACACATATCTATTTTACTTTCATCTATTACCTTATAATTTATCTCCGTAGCTGAACAATTAGATCATGTTCTCCTAGCTGTCTATAAATGTTGTTGCACGATGGAATTTGTGATGAGTTACATGTAAGCTGTCTTTGAATGTCCCCCTCATCACCATAATCTTGGTATCCAATTTGTCTGTCCTAATGCCTACCAGTAGTCGGTCAGCGCTTCCCAGAATTGCAATCCAGTGGGGTGTACACCTTCCATGCCTTCGTGGTCGCTCCACCACCTCCCAGGTCTCCGTCAGACCTGAGATTACTAGATATCCCCTTGTCGCATTCATGCCTCTCAGCTCCTCAAGTAATTCCCAAAGTAGTGCCTCCACCTCGCACGCAATTTAGCCCGTCTCCGGTTCAATTCTTCCATTCTGGAATCACCTTCTGAGTCGGATGATGGGACAATCACAGGAGCCCCGAATTTTCGAGGCCGCATGATGATGAAAATGATAATAAAGAAAATTCCTGCCATCTGAATTGGAAGTATTACTGGACTGACATCTGTGTCTTTGTCAACCAGATAGCCAATACAAGAATTTACTGCCAGTGTGATGTTTGAGAGCCAATTCTCGAGTATATTAAATCTATTAAGATTGATATGGGACCTCACAGGTAACCGAAAGTTATACAGCAGGCCCTTGATTTGAAGGTGTGATCTAACCGGAGACCACTGGCAAAAATTTTACGGAAGCATGATAACAAAACGGTACAGGTCAGAGAGCTCAGAACGCAAAATTTATAATCATCGAGCATATGCACCAGAATATTCATTTCTGATACCGCTATGATCCGGTTGTTGTCGTTGTAGATGCACACTTGCAACACTTTCTGACGCGTATGGATTCAAAACATATGTCGATGCCGGATGCCCACCAACCCCTGGTAACGAGTACATGCTCCCGTAATTCTGAGCAGGAGCTGTGAATGAATCGTCAGGATGCAAGTTATTTTGTGAAGGTGAAGTGGATTCTTGGGGTTGCGACTGCTGTAAGTGATTCGGTTGAAAGGAATATGGGCTGTTATTGGAGTCAGCGAGTCGATAGTAGGATGACGTTTCGTCTCGTTTGTGAACACTGTTCACTCCATACCCGGTGTTCATCTCCTCCCCGCCATAATTATGACTCTCCAGAACGTCATCATTCTTCCTGCTTCGTTTGATAAACAAAGTGAATTTGCGATCGCTTTGCTTTCTGTTCTTCCTGCAGCAGCACCTCCACACGCAGTAACCAGTTAAACCGAGTGTGAAGACCAGGCAACCGAGCAAGATATATGGCCATCGACTCAGTATCATTTCTTGGTACTTCTTTTTCTTTTCCTCCTCAGATACAGGAGAGTGCTGCATCTGGTCTACAGATAGGAGGGCATATTCTGGATCACCGGTGGTGTCAACGCCTCCAAGACGAACTTTGACAAAATCAGAGTGGGCGGTGGCAGAATTCGTCACTGACAAGAGCTGAACATAGGGATGTGCTTGTTGTTCGGAGGAAATATCGATCCAGTTGCCCATATTAAGGAGAGTATAGACGTTGCGAACTGTGAATGGTAAGCAGATAATTGAGCAAATAGATCGAAACCTTATACATACGGAAAGTCATGCCCAGAATCATGTCGTAATGTCCGAGAAGGGAGAAAGCCGAGGTGATCGGTTGGAACTAATCGTGTTAAGTCAGGGATGAGATCCACTGGTTGAAGAGCACTCACAGCACCAAGACAGATTGGCTGACCCGTTGAGTCGACTTGGTTGAAATTGTTATCAACAGTGTCAAGTGGGTGTACAAAGTATGATTGTCCACCGAAATTGAAGGTCAGATTAAGAGACTGCTGACATGGTATCATCCAGAATTCTTGACTCGTATCGTAGTATGCGCCTTGGACACGACCATATATCTGATCCGAGATATCACGGGGAACTTGGGAGAATGTGAATCTATGATGGTTATCAATGAAAAACTATAAATGCTAATCTACTCACCCGCTATCTATAACGGCAACTAGCTGGCCATCTGGACATCCAGGGACGATTGAGTCAACTTTCAAGGGCTGCCCATCTGGACCAATGATCCCATTATCTTTGTCAGTTAATATTTGCCAATGTTGGTCTGAGTAGCGTCAATCAGTCGGCGATCGAACAACTTGAAGACTGATCGCACCAGCCTTCAGTAATTGATTGACCTTGTCAATGTCAATTTGGGGCATCGAGGAGACGTTTTCAAAGCCAGGGACAAGTTCGGAGATCGTAATCTGACCCTGGAATGGGGGATTAGGAACACCTTTGCGGTCCAGTAGGAAGGAGATGTAGTTGTCTGTGAGATTATCAGTCTCAAAGATATGTGTAAGCATTGTGTCGCCCCTGCTATCTTTACTTATTTTCTTCCGCACGACACTGCCCGAATTTGGCCCTAAACCAAGGAGACCGTAATATCCCTGAGAACGGATGTCGGTTGTAAATGTGCTCGTATCGCTGACATAAACTATGTCAATGATAGATGGGTATTTGAAGTAAACGTTAGACGTGAGACGCACGAAAGGCTTGGTTATCGACAGTGTAATTTCCAAACTGGAGGGTTGTAACAGCGACATCACCTGCACAAGAACTGGATAGGTCGCTCCAAAGAATCGTAAGTAGTTTGACAAACCATTTACTTTGCCAACGGCATAGCTGAGGGACACGCTGTCACCCAGGGTGGTTAGTGAAGGCTGGCTGCCTGGGAAGGCAGCCCATAGATCAGAACTACCAATAAGATGTGAGCGTCAGAACGAGCGGAAGGAATTGAACGAGGTGAACCTGCCAGTGTCCAACAATACAGGCAGTGTTACTCCTCCCAGCGTGATATTGCTCACATACTGAGCATTTCCTGTGTTGGAAACAGGACTGGGTATCCGACGGAATAGTGGTGGGCTCGAGAAGCGAGTTTCAATTGGAACACGGATAGCATAAGCAGAGGTAATGATGATAGCAAGAGACAAGTGCCGATATTGCATTAAAGGACAGAAAGGAGAAAAGAGCGAATGGTAGAGAAGAGTTACTAAAAATATGAATATTTTTTTACCACTTATACTTGCTCCGTGTAAGAAATCTTCTGATTTTTTTAAGAAAGTGGCTTTCTCACATCTCACAGAGACCGAGCAGGAATTTCCTTGCCATGCTACAAGCTGACTCAAAGGCCCTTTTTCTTTAAATTGACTCTCGTGATGTCCAGCTCAGCATTCAGGGATCCGAGCCACAGTGTAGATCATCTCCCAACAGATGCTAGATGTCCTCCTGACCTCCCATACTGAGTACGACTACAGTCTATGCAGCGGGTAGAGAGTACAACATCTCCTTCTATTCAGTTAGGCAAAGGATCTGAAATCCCTCGAGTATGGAAAATCAAACACAATCAAGTCACTTGAGTGACACATGATAAAATCCCACCCTATCTTGTTTACCTGCCTTAATTTTTCTCAGCATATCTTATTCGGGTTTCTGTACTGCATTCATGACATAAAAATGTTCCAGAGTTTGCTCGTTACTCTGGATGTTCTCATGGGTCCCATTGGGTTAATCTTCCAATATTCTTTTTAGGCTTGAGACTAGAAAGGGCCATCTAATTAACATCATCACTGCCCTTGCCATGTAACACATCTGAAAAAATGAAGAGGCAGCTACAGAGCAAGTTGGCCACTCTAGAGAATGGTTGTCATTTGCCTGGAAAAGAAGATGAATACCTGTGATTAATTCAGTTCCTTGGACAGTGTGACTACTGTACTGGATGGTTGTTCTTATGGTCGTTTCACTTTGAGAGTGGCCAATGCTTGATAATGTACTTATAGGTAAAAATTAGAAAGAAAATCGCCAGGGTATAAAGCCCTTCCAAGAATTACTGATTACAACATATGTGGCCTATCTGCCTCCGACTGCACCCATTTTGCCTTGACGTGTAGTGCATCAACAGACTAGGTGGCAGGCAAGACAAGAACGCTTATTGCCGAATTGAGCTGATAAGCCTCTAGCGGTACACAAACATTCATAGAAGGAAAATGTCATGTGTACAACGTATCTTACATGGAAGTTGATTTGGCCACTCTTGAGGGTGTCAATGTATATTAATGAATGCTCTCCATTTAACCTCCACTGACCTCCAAATGGTGCAAAAGTAGTAATCATAAGAGTAACAGCGGTTCAATTGGATGATCTAGATCATTGGGTCTCAAAAGGCGCTGTGTAACCATTCAGTCCCTCCGAGTATGTGTCTGTCACGAGTTTAACAGGAACGGTTAATTGAATGCCAGAAAGAGGCGATGTCCGCTCGTTTTGGGGCACGAAAGACAAGGCAATAAAATCCTGTAGTGCAAAGCAGACTCTTTTTCAGAACACATGATTAAATTACAAAACTCAGCCCACATCTCCACTGGGTAAGGTCTCAACACCCAGGATTCGGGTTCGGAGCACCGGTGGACTCGATCTCGCTTACGAGCCCAGAATGATGACCAAGATGAGAAGCTCACCTTGATATGTACGCCAGCTGCTTGCCAGCTCCCAACATCATACCTGCTATCAATCCGTAGTTCACCCTCCCAGTCAAGATGATCCTCCTTCCAAATTTCGTCTTGGGAATAACCAGCTGCTAACAATGGTGGGATATTCAGGAGCTTCGCTTCGCCGAGGATCTGATTTCGCCATGACTTTCTTCTCCTTCCTCGCGTTTCTAGAGTAACTTGACGAAGGAGGAAGACACGAAGAGAGGGCCGAGTAGCATCATCTGACCACAAGGGAAGTAAATTTGAGTTCGTCGTGAAAAGGAGGGGTTCTGATATAGGGTTTTCTGGTGTGGAAGGCACAGGACCTGTGTATAACGGCTGACGACGTATGATCGGAAGTATTGAGGGCGCATTGACTGATATATTTTTGCTGGCTGATCTTTTTCTGCCTGAGGATACTTCTGTAGGTTTCAGAAAGGCACGCAATGCATCCTCGGGACCACTCAGTTGAACATGGAAAGGAATGGAGTCTCGAATGCCGTAGATGCGGGCCGAAGGAACCAAGAGCTGACAAAGAGAGTTCAGCGCATTGCATATTATGCACCATGTTCACACTCACATGGCCAAAAATTGGTCCGAGGTTAGCATTTAATGGTGTCTTCATGGGAGCAATGGTTTGGTGCCATTCTTCAGGTGTACGTTTAACGGCGGAGAAAAAACACAAGAAAGGGACAATGGGGCGGTGGGGCCTTGTACGAGGGTAATATTTGAATGGGATAAATACCCTACATGTGATACAGGAAAAATTCAGGACGGATTAGAATCTACCCACCTCTTGGTTTTAGTCAAAAACCCAACACTCCTAGCTAGGTTGCGAGTAATTGAAATTCGCATGTAGTAACTAGATCGAACGAATAGCGCAGGTATATTGAGGAAGTCAACCGCGTATGTCGGAGGAAGTGGTCGTTCTTCTTGACCATCTCGGAAAGTCGACGGTAGTTGAACTGAGAATTCAATCTGGCTCGGGCACTGGCCGCTTTTGTACCTGTTCGACCATAACACCCGTTTTGTGTCAAGAACAGTGGTGGTCTCTGCCCCACCTTCTGATGACATGGTTTCGATTTTACCGACAATCTAGAACGGTCAAACAGTTAAGAATTCCCGCATGTCAAAATAACATTTCAACTCATGCCTCCAGAACGACCTCGCAGAAGCCGTCGCTTGAGTCAAAGAGAAGAGAGCCGGCAATAAGGGCCGCTCGTCCGTAGCTAGGCACTCTGATTTTATCCTCCTGATTATGAAGGACCACCGTAGTCTTCCCAGACTTGCGGATAAAAGTCGTTTCCGTCGTCGGTCGTATTGAAGAAGGTGTCTGCTGTAATGTGCGTTCCCCGCATGTAGGCTCGAAAGAATAGTCAGGGGCAGGGCCAGTGATTGAGTACTGAGGAAGATCAAAGCCCATCAGAACTGAAGCTATCAACCAGGGAAGACTAGGGGAGAGGTTGTACGGGCAGATCTTGAACTAAGGGCATTTGACTTAGTCGCGTTAAGGAAGTGTAAATTTGAGGACCCAAACGGTAAAGGATGAGTCATTTGAACCCTTTGATTGATGTCTCTTCTGGATTTGAACAATGCTTACAAAATAGGGTTATCTTGAAGGCAGAACGTGGTAGAATAAGACGTGGCCTGCTGACTCAAATCGACCGCGTTGTCTGGGTTGTCCGCGTGCCTGAAGTTAAAATTACCAATCGCATGAAATTGTTCTCCATGATATAGACACAGACAACCAAGAGACTAGAAAAAAGCAGAGAAAACAGTGAGTAATGAAGAAGTAGTGTAAATCCACATCCATCATGTTCTCAATCAGCCGCTGTTCTTTGGAGTTTCGTCAAGGTTTCCTCTAGAGTTCTTGCTCTTTCGGCATTTTGTATTTCTTCCCATTCGTCGTCCCTGCTTGCATAGCTCTTTGGTCTTTCCACCATGCTTGTTGCACTATGAACAGACGGAGGTCTTTGCAAACGTTGATCGTCGTTCAAGAATCCCGAAAGCAAGAACGTGCTACCTCTTGTGTTTCCATATACAGGTGGAGGCTGCTGGGCGATGGCATGATCCTCTACGTCTCCCGTCCCACTTCCAATCTGCTCTAAAACAGCTGCATATGTCGGTAACGGTGGTCTATTCCACGGAGAGAATGCAATGGCATCGTCTGGAGCTGTATTCTGGTTCCTAAATCTGGCTAAAAGATCGCCAGGGTGAACGTAAGAATATCGCTCTGCGCGCATGCGGAATATTCGCCTCTCAAGAAGCAACAATTGGCCCAAGATAACGATGCTGAAAGTGGCATGCATGAAAATAGTGACAGAGGGCTCCCCAGATGTGTTGTTATTCTCTCCAGCCTTCATAAGAAACCTTACCACGAAGACCCAAATTATGACAGTGCCAACTAAGGCCAGTGTTTGCAAACTGAATTTTGTCAGCGTTGGGAGTTCAATGCCGGCTACCTTCTGCGGCTTTTGATGGATGGATTTGCATGAGAATAACCCCCGCAGCTGACGTCTTTTTTGCTTGGAGACGGCATCGACGGTTGAAACGGCATCGGAGGTAGTGATGGAAATGATGGGAGGATGAGTTTGTGCGTGGGCCGTCGATTGATTTGGACCAACTCTGTGCTCGACGTCTGCAGGATGTCGCGGGGACAACACAACATCAGGACTCGAACTCCTGCTCTTGTCATTATCCCTCTCCACATATCCTATCTCTCCCCGCTTCTTAGGCAACGCATGTGCCTGAGGCCTGGAAATATTCTCATGGCTCAATCCTGACTGTGAAGGAATTGTAACACTCATGAGCACGACTGCGAGAATGTCGTGGATGAGGTGTGCACCAGGCGTGAAATAAAATGCAACAGGGCACTGCCCACAGAGAGAGAAGAAAACAATAATCTAGGAAACACTGAGGTTGCTCAGGGAACAATTGGCAGTTGGCAGTAAAGCAGTGTTGCTAGATTAAGTAAGTACATTTTTAATATTATCCATGAATCAAAATATTGAAAAAAATATTTTTTTGTTTTTTTTATCATCAAAACGTCGAAGGTGATCCTATTAACATCGGAACCAACTTCAGTTGGCTGAGATAAATCGCATGGTGTAGGCTTAAAACTCCATCTTGACCGATAGCCTCTTGCCACGGCACACTAGATACCGGTCGTTTCTTCCCTCGGTGTGATAGGACCAAGATCGACAACCGTGTAAAATCCAAACGTCTTAACCTCTGACACTTTCGTGGGTTTTGGCATGTTTCCGTCGATATCAGAGGGCGTAGGATCATCAGATCGATAGGTATACGTCACCAGCATGTTAAACTGACGAGAAACTAAGATCGAGCGGGAAACGAGAACCAATGAACCAGACTGACTTTGACACTACCACACGCTTCTTTCCCAATGATCACCTCACCACCAATTAGAGTAACATTTGCCCGTCTCTCCAACACCCCGATATTTTTTGTCTTGGCTCGGGCATCTTTATCGCGATTTTTCGTGCCTGTTTCGTGGTCATCGTTGTCAACCAGCATGTCGTCATCGTCTTCATATTCCCAAGCTTCGGCAAATGCAGCTATTTGGAACGGGGATGTTGGTAAAGAAATGGCGAAAGGCGGTCTCCGTGCTTTCTCAGAAGATTCGCTGGTCGTCATGTGTACTCGCTGAACAGAAAGGCGAACTTGTATGGGGTCGTAGAGTGGATTTGTTAAGGCCAAGTGGAACGGATATGTCTTCCCTGCAACGAGACCAGGTGGTGTAGTACTATCATCGATGTTCTGAGGAGACACCTTCATAAGCGTACGTTTAGCAGCGTCTGAAGTGACGATGGGTTTTTGGAAGTTGGGCAGAACGGCATTGATCGCTGGCAGGTAGTTAGCAGCGACGAGCTTTATCTTGTAACGGACTGATTGAGCCTTTTGTTCTGGTTTGATGAGAATATGAGTGCACGATGGGCAGCGTTTTGAACGTTTGGAATGAAGAGGTATTCGCAAGGGCCTTAGATCCCTATGATAATGTCAACACCTATTTTGAAGAACCTTAAGTACCACTAGCTTGGTTTGTAGCGATCCAGCCCAACTGATCCCCCATCTTTGTTCCACATTGCTAACAGTCTGGATATTCCTTAGTTTTCGCATATAGTCGACCTCGGAGTCACCACCACCGGCACCAGCTCCAACAGAGGTGATATCAATGCGACTCTTATACTCTGGCATTTCGTCTCTATTCGCAGTCCGGTCTCGATGGGCCCTCCCGGACATAGTTCGCGACATCGGAGTATACTTGGCAACACCAGGAATATCGCGCGCCAAGGCGGCAGAAGCAGCAGCTGTTATGGAGGCAGAATGAAGGTGATGGGAGTGCGCTGCGCTACCAGGATGCGCAGCATTAGCGGCGATGGAAGAGGAAAACGATGATGCACGTAAGAATGGTTCGAAGTGGTCCTTCAGTCTGTCAAATTCCAGAGCGTCGGGTGCAGAATCTTCATACTTTTGCAGTTGTGCTGTCTCAAAGGTATAGTTTGCCTTCGAGAGGAAAGAACGACAGATAAAAGACCCACCGGCAAGTCCAGTTGGCTTTTCAAACGTGATCCCAATTTCTGCAGAATCCCATCTACAGTGGTTGCAATATAAGAAGAACGGTGGTTCGCCAGCGGCACTATGTGTCATAGGTATTCGACCATCTGACGTTTCTGTAGGGTCTGAAGATACAATAGACAGAGTGTTGTCGCAGATAGGACACGAAAAACAGTTGCGAGCGCATCTTTCAAAACGGTTGAGTATTTTCGTGTTCAGCACAGGCCTAATCGCCTGACCTATTCTTTTCTGCACGAACGCTTGCGCTTGGGACCTCAAACAGGCAATTTGGACAGTAATACGTGCTGACCTCGACAGCAACACATCGGTTGCATCGTACAGCGTCACATTCTTCACAGAAAAAAAGATTGTAAAGAGGATGGAAGTGATAAGACGACGATGGAAGATGTGGTGGTGGAGGCGCAGGAGAGATCGAGAGGCATGGGCAATGGTATTGAACACTAGGACTCATTGAAATCATTATTACAATTCTTCAGGGTGCTCATAGGCCTTGTTTGCCTTTATCCTCATGACAAAACAAGTTTTGATGATCCGCTTAATTTGATCCGTTCCTAGGTTAGTCGGTTGGTACCAAGTCCTTGGTACTAAGATCCGCAGATTTTTGTGGCAAAATTCAGTGGGAATGAGTAGCCAGATATGATGCGTAAATAAATCTGGCCTGATAATTATTTATCGAAGACGGTTGAGACAAATACACCGCGATCTTGATCACTGATTTGACGGTTCAATGTCTGCAAAACAGCTACCAGTGAGTGGACTGTTGATTTCACGTACAACTCTCGGGTAATGGAATTTCAGGTGCTTACAGCTTCTGTGCATGACCTACGTTATTTCGCAGCCATACTACGAGGTGTCAATTTTCATAATGTAACGCAACGACCCGTTTGTAACGAGCGACACTCACCTCATAAGAAAGCGTGCTACAGTTACCGTTACAAAACAGGGGATGACAGTAAAGGTAGAAGAGGCAAGAACGATCACTGGTGATACTAAGTACACTCACTCTCGGACGCTCTTTTCACTAATTGGAATACCTTCGTTACCTTGTTTAGCCACCGCCTGGATATTTGCCGACATTTTTGACGAATATGTCTATAACATTGAGAACTCCCCCGACGATAGGATGGTGCGATCAACCCAAGACCAGGAAATAGAAAACTCATCATTCGAAATGCCTCTGAACACTGTTCTTGATTGCCTTAATATATTTGGCACTGCTGTTTCGTCATCAGGAGTCGGGGGAAAGAAAGGATGGAAGAAACAGAGTGAGGACAGTGACCATGAAACCGGAGATGAGAATGGGAAGCGGATCGAACCTTTGAATCCCAATACATCCGAGAAACACACAGGCATGCGGCTAACATACATGGGCTCTGGCTATCCTCTAACCCTGCTTATGTATGTACTTCTTTTGGTATATCCAGTCTTACTTACATCTCAGTAGTGCCGAAGATGCTATTGGCCCCACCACGACGTGCGCGATCTCGACGTATGAACCTGAGCCTTATCTGGATTTTGGATTTGACTCAGATCGATTGTGCGTCTGCATGAAACAAGCAAGTATCTGATCTCTCATCGCGTACACAGAGTTCTTAGAATTATTCTGAAGGTAAATGTAAATTAGCACCATTGACATTCTGCAGCAAACGCTAATTTCTTTTAGTCTTCGTGGTTTAGAGAAGCACTTTCTGAGCTAGACCCATCCTGCGACAAACTGACCTTTATCAGCAACCCACCTGGCCCACAAGACGATCTAGTGACGGGAAAATCACGGAGACGCAATTCAACCAAATCTTTCTTACGCATCAAGGCAGGAGGTAGCTTTGGTATAACTGAGGTCTGTGTATCAACTGTTCCTTCAAAGGTCTTGACTCACACATCATCTCAGTTGGACTATCCTAATGATAGAGATGTCCTCGAATCGTTCGAATGCACACAGAGTGTCAGTTTCAGGTGTGCTTCTTGGCTGCTGCAAGCGACCTCAATTGACTGGGGACAAAAGCTACCGGTTTTCGCAAATAGCAAAATCTCTGCGCGCTGTACAGAGTTCTACGAAAACTTCTCTGAGGATTGATAATGATGGACTTCTCAGCCTCCAGTTCATGATGCCGTCGCCAAAGGCCAGAGATGGTGGTGCCGAGAACTCATCAGCATTTATCGACTTCCAAGTAAGATCCTACCTTGTTTCATGAGTTGGACTGCACTTCTGAACATCATGATAGTGTCTTGCCCTCGACGAAGATGTAATCTGAGCAGCGAGCGATCGCGTTTGGTGGTCACTTCCCACCACAAAATAATCTTTTAGAATGACACTCCCCCCTGGTCGTCTATTAATAGACCATTCTGCCCTGGAACTTTCGAAGAAAAGGTGGTTTATCCAGGTTCATTAGATTGCATTAAATCGTCTCGCGGCAAATCTATGTTTGAAAGGTTTTGTTGATTTTTTGCTCTTGAAAGATAGTAGCACAATGTCCACAATGTCCACTGGGCCCCCTGGGTTTTCTAACGCAAGGTAGTATTGAATCTGATCCCTGTGATCGTTCAGTTCGGCAACACAATCCTTGGTACCAGTTACTCCGTTCCCTTGGCAAGGAATCAAAGGAGGACATGCAAGTTTGTGGCCGATGAAAGTTGTCTCAGAATCATGGTAATCGATGCAAAGGCTTCAACACCCCTTTACAATAATGACATGAATACATTATACAAGATATCTGCTTCAGAGGCTGTTGTGGATCTAGAAGTACTCGTCGCCTTGTCGTAAGACTGGCAATCATATGAGCACACTCGGAAAGATACTCTAACAGACTCACAATGAGTTTTTGGTGGATTCTTCTTGAAACTGACGACTATCTTCCTTCGAATACGACTCCCAGTCACCTATGAGAAAAGAAGTCCGGTCATCGTGCCGCAAGAGTCTCCGACTGACTTTCCTTACCTCGTCGGCCTTCGATGAGACTGTCGTGAAACCTGCAGACAAGAGTGTAGTCGCATGAGCCCCTTGATCGGTGTCGTGCGTTTTCTTAAAAGGTGTTACCTTGCGGATGGTTGTGATTATCAACGGTGACGATTTCGGAAAATCGTATGAATATTTGACACTCACAGATGGGGATAGATCGAGAGAAGACAGTGTGGAGGAATCAATTTTCATGGATTGGAGATTAGCAAGCTCCCGTCCATCGCGGGCAACAAGAGCGATGACTTGGTCAATAGGCACATTGGTTGTTCCATCTGGCAACTATAAAGAATCAGGAAAATTTGATTTCAACATTCGACAAGCATACAATTATCTTCCCTAGAATCCCAGGGCTATGCGCTTCAACATCGATCATTGCAATGTCCGATTCCTTGTTCCAGTAATAGATGAGTCATGATGCCACATCATGTCGAGCACATACGATTTGCAAAAGGACATCTCCAGGAGCAAATGGATCGCCCTCTTTCTTTTTCCATCTGGCGATATTGCATTCATTCATGAGAGGTGACATCGCGGGCATCAGTATCGCTGGCCGGCGAAAACTACCATGAAAGCCTAATACATGAGTCAGTTGAAAGGCACCCATGTATTGAAAACCGACCTCGTGCTTTAGTACGGTCAAGTGATTGCGCCGAAGCGCATTTCTGAGTATTTGATACAACTCTTGTCACAGTAGTCAATGAGCGAGACATGCTGATAGTGATTCGCCACGGTGAAATAACAGCAAGAGGTAAACGATCGATGGTACGAAGCAAGGTTGAGAGAGCAGGACACAGTCAGAGCTCGTTCCGATTGCTGTGAGTGGGAAGAGATCAAACAATGAATGGGCTATCGAGAGACAGGGGAATCATTACCAAACCTGGGTATCAAGATTGATCACCTATTTTCGATTGGCTGATTATGTTTTTATTTTTCTGCTCACACTTTGTATGCCAATCACCAAGAAAGAATGGGTCTAGGCTAGAGGTCATGAGCGGGACAATTTTGTAGACGCATGAGGTCACAAACAATCTCTTTCGTTCCGTGTCCATCACAATGTAGGATCGGTTCAAATCACGCCTGCAAAATCTGGGAGCAGCTTGGTGGACTGGAGTCGAGCCTGAACACAGAACATTGTATTTTTTTCTGCCTTCAGATTAAGGGCGGTCGGCAAAAATCAGTCTATACTAACTTATTGCATCATAGTCTAGTAGTCTCTCTGTCCATCTTTTTACTTGCTTCGTCGAAAGGGATAGCTAAATTCATCTGAGTGGATATAGCTAGGCAGACCTGCTTGTCTCTCCAACCGTCGACGGGCTTGCCCTCTCCAATATTCGTGGGTGCAGTCCAAACTTCAACATAGGTCTCATGCCGGCCTCGGGGATGACCAATAAACTTCCCAGCGGAGTAGAGTCCGACAGTACGAGAGGCATAAAATTTCGATGGTCTGGGGATTGGAGCTTTGAACTCTATTGACAGCGTCATGGTTGGAAACCAACTATAAAATTCACCTTTAGAAACTGCTCCATCAAGCGAAATGGCGCACCTGGTAGACAAACCCTTTCTTTCACTCCGAGGCAATATTATCGGCAAATTGGTGAACATATCAACCATGAGGGCAAGAGCAGAGGAAGTCAGCGTTTCCTCTTTTCCAGAGAAACCTAGCCAAGCTCCCCATTCAACCCCCCCGCCCCCAATGGTAGTACTATTTGATCGGCTTGGGTGGTCTGGGTGATTCCTTTTTTGGATTTCTAGGTCCTCTGTCAATTCGATATGATCTCTGTACCTCAGGCCCTCACGAGGCCGCTGCTTGGGTGCCTTCGAAGGATGACAATGGAACGGCACTCGCCGAGCGTAGGATGAAGGTGGATTCAAAGTCAATAGAGTCTTATCACCAGCTGCAGGGCCATTGTAGCCAAATATCATGTGCGTGGTGACTTTGAGTGTATTCTGCGCAGCCATGATTAGATTTCCTCTTTCGCCAAAGAGTTAGGCTTACCTTTTGGAAGAGATCTGCTGCAATGTTTGTAAAGCCTTCTCCTGACTTGATGGTACGCACGTGAATTTCAAAAATTCCAACTGCTGAGGGTCGCAAATAGTGTGCTGTGACATGGATGGGATCTTTCTGCGCCGTCATTGACTGGAATCTCATCGCAGCCTCCACTATAAGACCAAGTACATATCCTTAATCATACATCAGCCTCTTGAAGTCAGTCTAGAAAACGAAAGTTGGAGCACCTCCATGAGGGATCCTGTGAGATTGCTGTAAATTGCAATGGCAAAAATAGGGAAGAAACGGACATGACAACCAGCCACTCTGAATCTATCGAGCCTCGATAGACCTTGCTGTTCTCTCCAAATTCTATTGGGGAAGACTCGAGCTGGATAGCTTTGCTGTAAGGAGCCATTGGCAGAGATCCAACTTCGGGCACTATAATTATGACTTTCTGCATTCTTTCCCGAATAGTTACCGGAGATCAAAGAGCGTGACATGTGATATGTCTTGGCACGTGAAACGGTACATGGTTAGTGTCAAGGATAGGAAAAATAATAAAAATAATAAGCATTCCCCTTCGAGTGCATGTTCTTAAAAAAATACAACCGTTGACACCTTGGATACTTCCGGGAATGACTCGTTTTTGTTTGTATTCGACACGTAACGACCGTGACTGCGTATGCTAGCATCCACTTATGATCTCCAGGGTCCGGGGTTCCCACTGAGTTTACGATTTACGATCTGCACGCAATGGCTCCTCAAAGAATCCCTCTCCTCAACTTTGAATATGATATGCAGACGCGGAGCCCTCTGAGCCCTATAAGTACCAACTCCAGCTTTTCTGACCATCCTATATCTGTGAAAAAATGGTATCATTACGTTCCACTATGTGGTATGTACAATATCAGCTCCTAACGATCTCAGCCTCAAATGTGGGATTCAGTGCTTGTTTTGCTTATGTTGGCGCCTCACCCTTCCTGGCTCTACGTGCTTATCGATTTTCATCTCTTGACCATGAAGCAATATCTTGCCTTTGGAATGCACTTATTAGTCACTTATACCCTGACATTATGCGCTTTTGCCTCTCTCATTCTGCTGGTCGTCCGCGACCCTGGATCCGTTACCAAGTCAA
>Ga0153987_1000108_pt1 | contig 28611 bp, 35 predicted proteins | sample TSNC071MetaG_FD_102279 | JGI IMG/M metagenome (GOLD analysis project Ga0153987, IMG submission 102279) | Attine ant fungus gardens microbial communities from North Carolina, USA - TSNC071 MetaG | ecosystem: Host-associated > Fungi > Mycelium > Unclassified | place: USA: North Carolina, William B...
TCAAACCTGTCAACACTACACGCCTAGAAATCACCACCCAAATCCTCATCATCCAACTCGCCTTCCTGGATCTCCTTTGCCAACTCCTTTTCTCTCTCCCTCGCACCCTCAGCAGCAGCGAGTTCCTTTCGATGTGCATTGAGCGGATACCGCATTGCCTAGACAGTTTTCATAAGAAGAAGAAACCGCATGTCGACTTTACATTACCTTGACACTCTGATTATGCAAATCCAAACAAAACGCAATCCTCCTTCCAAACACATCACTGACCTCGGGTCCATATCCTCTTTTCTGTCCGGCACATTCCATCCATCCGTTCTCATGAACAATCCTTCCTTCAATCACACCATCTCGGATAGCTTTACCCGCAATATACTCTGCGTCTTCTTCCGAGTCCAGATGCAACTTGTGACAAATGTCGCGGAGAGAGATACGGGAATACGATAGAGAGAGGCGGCGAATGCCAGTTTTGATCACATTTTGCCGGAGACGGAGGATGAGCGTGTATGTCTTGTCAAGGGTGAAGGTGGAGGAATGTTTGGAGAGCGTGGACTGGAATTGGGAGAGGGAGCCTGTTCGGACGGCTAGATAGAAAATAAATTGGGGGATCTTGCTCGTGAGACAAACAGCGTACCTTTGACGGTATTGAAATAAGGAATCAACGCCCTCTCCAGAACCGGATGTCGGAACAACGTCCGATCCGGGATATCGCCCATGAGCAATTCCACGACGATGAAGAATTTGTGGACGGCCTGATAGAACCCAGGTGCCGTTCGCGGCTGAGGGGCGCGTCGAATGGCCTGTTGGAGATTGCGATGGGCGTCGGAGTAATTGAGTTGAACGACTTTGATGCGGCCGAGGTAGTAGTGGTAGCGGGCAAATTGGCCATTGCTGGCACTGCTTGGGAACGTCGTTTTTGAGACCAGTTTATCGGCTTGGTCGAAGAGACTGTAGTGGATGTAGTTTCGGAGGAGACAGTTGATGAGGGCGGCCTGGGATTCATCGTCGTGTCGGAGCGAGGCAGTGCGCTGTGCGGAAAGCAGCAGTCTGAGGTGAATAATAAGCGCGAGTTCTCTGGGAGCGGGCGCAGCGACTCACGGTCGAGCATCGGCGAGCTCCCCACCGAGCTCGTAGGCCCGGTCCACCGCATACCAGACTTTTGCGGCGATGGTGTCCATGCTGCGACGATTCAGCTGCAGGATCCTCTCCCCTGTTTCCTTGGCCAGTTGCAGGGCCCTGACGTTGGCCCCGGGCAGTGTGAGCAGACTGTAGATGATCAAGAGGCGGAGGTATATCTCGACCTCGGGCACAGGCTCTGGCAGCGAGGTGGTGGCATCGACGTCCATGGGCTCGGAAGAACTGGGAAGCCACGCAAGGAGAGACTTCCTGGTGGGACTGTCTACAACCGTCATTAGGCAGGAACAACCGGCAGGCTGCAGCACGCACCATGCGGGCATATCTCCTCTACTGCGTTTCTGAGAGCAGAAGCGTCTGCGCGTTTCCTGGACGCTGTGAGGGACCTCAGCACGCGCTGGGTGAAGCGGGGCTCGATGGTCGAGACGGCCCTGTCGATGAGGGCAGCGTTGGCTTTTATTTCTGCGAGGGGCGTCGGGGAAGGCTTTGTGTGTTCTGTTTTGTTGTTGGCGTCGTCGTGCGTCTTCATCTGCTCGTCGGCCATGGCAGTGTCGAGCACAGACGCGTCACCTGCCCAGATTGCCATATCAGGACACCACGCCTGCTCCAATTCCACCCACGGCACCCAGCGAGGCTGCTCAACACCACGCAGCGAGCATGTCGGTGATGCTCACAAAATTCGAGTCGAAAAGCAACCGTGTCAAGGGTGACGTTGAGAGCTCTTTACAATCTACGAATGGGGTGTCACTCAAATCTCGAAAAACCAGGACTTGCTTTTCATCCAACACAACCTCTGCTCGCGGCATCGCTGCACAATGGCAGTGTGCAGCTGTGGAACTACCGTATGGGCGTCTTGGTCGACAGGTTTGAGGAGCACGAAGGTGAAGAACTAACCAACTATGTGTCCCTATTCTGATTTTTTTCCACAGGTCCTGTCCGTGGTGTGGCCATCCATCCCAGCAGAGCACTGCTGGCTACCGGGGGAGACGATTACAAAATAAAAGTATGGGGTGAGTAAATCACTCATCAGGCATCTCTAGAACTCAATAAACGCCAGACATCCGACCACAAAACAGGCGTTGCTTGTTCACCCTCTTGGGCCATTTGGACTATGTTCGAACGGTACAGTTCCATCACGAGATGCCTTGGATTGTCCGTACTCCTTCCTCCTCAGTCTCTCCCGGCCTGACCGAACGTTCTTGTTAGCTTTCCGCTTCCGACGACCAGACGATTCGCATATGGAACAGCACCTCTCGCCAATGCATTGCAATCCTTACCGGCCATTCGCACTATGTCATGTCGGCGCAGTTCCATCCAAAAGAAGACCTCGTTGTTTCCGCCTCTATGGACCAGACAGTCCGTGTATGGGACATCTCAGGCCTACGAAAAGGCACCCCGCATCAAGGTACCCTTGGAATCAGCAGTGGTAACGGAGGAGGAGGAGGTCCTGGATCCAGTCAATTTGAAACGTTTGACAACTTCTCTACCGTCAAATACGTTCTCGAAGGTCACGATCGTGGCGTCAACTTCGCCATGTTCCATCCTACTCTTCCGCTTATTATCTCGGCTGCAGATGACCGTGTCATCAAAATTTGGAGGATGAGCGAGACAAAAGCGTGGGAGGTTGATTCGTGCAGGGGCCATTTCAATAACGTCTCCAGTGCCTTGTTCCACCCCAAGCACGAGCTGATCGTGTCTTGCGGTGAGGATAAGACTGTTCGCGTATGGGATTTGACAAAAAGGACGGCTATACAGACATTCAGACGAGAGCACGACAGGTTTTGGGTTCTTGCTTGCCACCCCAATCTCAATCTCTTTGCCGCTGGCCATGACAGTGGGTTGATCGTATACAAACTGGAACGCGAGCGCCCGGCGTTCACGGTCTCCCAGGACATGCTCTATTACGTTCGCGACAAGTACGTTCGCGCATACGACTTTGGTACAGGCTCAGATATTGGGTTGTTGAGTGTCCGTAAGTTTGGTAGTCCCTATGTTCCCCCTAGAACCATCAGCTTCAACTCTGCTGAGAAGTCTGTGATCCTGACCATCAGCTCTGACAATGGGCTGTATGAGTTGGCACCATTGCCTCAGTCTGCACAAGGAGAAGTGAAGGATTCGAACGTGGATGGAAAAAGAGGAAGTGGCCAGAGTGCTATTTTCGTCGCGAGGAACAGGTTTGCTGTGTTGAATAAAGCTGCTCAGGTACGTGTGCCCTTTTTTGATCATGTTCTCAAAAAAGTGCTGAGCGATTTTCACAACAGTTGATTGAAGTTCGCGATATGTCCAATTCGGCTGTTAAATCGATCAAACCTCCCGTTCAGACAAATGAACTATTCTATGGGGGCACAGCATGCCTCATCTTGAGTTCAACATCCACGGTTGTTCTGTATGATATTCAACAACAAAAGACAATTGCAGAGCTCACCAGCCCACCTGTTAAATACGTGGTTTGGAATAATGACGGAAGTCTCGTGGCTCTCATGAGCAAGCACAGTAAGTTTTCTCGAATAGGTCGGTTTTACTGACAGCTAATTGACCCGGTTGTAGCTATCACAGTCGCGAACAAGAATTTCTCACAGCATACGTTGATTCATGAAACCATTCGTATCAAATCTGGTGCTTGGGATGACTCTGGCATCTTTTTATATTCGACGCTCAACCATATCAAGTATTGTTTGCCACAAGGGTGAGTGCGATTTTTTTCTGTGACTTTATTATGGCGGCAACTTATCGTCGCTTCTAGCGACCATGGCGTCATATGTACTCTTGATAACCCCGTCTACCTCACCCGTGTCAAAGGCAAGACTGTTCATTGCCTGGATCGATCTGCTCGCCCCAGAACCATTACGTTTGATCCGACCGAGTATCGCTTCAAACTTGCCCTGTTGAAAAACAATCATGAAGAAATGCTTCACATCATTCGAACTTCCAACCTCCTTGGTCAAAGTATCATTGCATATTTACAGCAGAAAGGTTTTCCAGAAGTCAGTCCCTGAAGGGTGTCGTATTGATTCAGGTGCTCATCGAATTCTGAACAGATAGCCTTACACTTTGTCCAAGATACCAATACTCGGTTCGAGCTTGCCATTGAGTGTGGGAACCTTGATGTTGCAATGGAGACCGCCAAAGAAATCAATCGATCTGACTGTTGGGAGCGGCTGGCCCAACAAGCTCTAAGGCAAGGCAATCACAAGGCAAGGTCTTTGATCCATCGGTGACGTTGATTCTCCTTCGCTGACCTTGAACTCAAAGGTTGTGGAGAAGGCTTACCAGCAGACCAAAAATTTCGACAAGCTCTCTTTCCTCTATCTCGCGCTTGGAAGCACTGACAAGTTGTCAAAGATGCAGAAAATTGCTGATGTTCGCGGTGATCCCATGTCCCGCTTTCATAATGCTATCTACGCCGGAGATGTTGCTAGTAGGATCGCTGTGTTGAGAGATGTCGAGCTTCGTACGTGATTTTGTTAGCTGGTGCTCCATTCGTTTCTCAGCCCTTTTCTTTTCTTTTCTTTTCTTTTCTTTTTTGAAAAAACAGACCCATTAGCCTATCTGACTGCGAAGAGCAACGGTCTTGATGATCTTGCAGCAGAAATATTGGAGGGTGCAGGCCTTGTTGAAGCTGACATTGAAGATATTCCAAAGATCGGCACATCAACCCTTGGACTTCCTGTTGTTGTCACCTCTACAGAAAGTGTCATGTGGCCCATCGTCCCTCAAGGCGAGAACTTTTTCGACCGCGCGCTGGCAAACGGTGCCCTGGAAAGTGGTGTTGAGTCTACATATGTTGATGGAGATGCGAATACAGCAGCGTCTTCGGCATTGGAGGCTTGGGCAAGGGATGAGGAAATCCATGAGGAAATCCCTCCAGAGGAAGGAGGATGGGAGTTGGATGTGGAGGAAGGAGCTAATGCTACTGAGGAAGTTGTGGAAGAAGTTGCAGAGGAAGAGTTGGGAGCGAGTGCTGCCCCTGGAGCTGATGAGACGGAATTGTGGGTACGAAATTCACCGTTGGCGGCTGATCATGTTGCTGCGGGATCGTTTGAGTCTGCTATGCAGGTAAGTCGTTGCTTGGTCTGAATGTCCTCGTTTCATTGAACGAAATTTAGCTACTCAACCGCCAATTTGGGGTGTGCAACTTTGCACTCCTGAAACCTCTCTTCTTGTCCATATATCGCTCATCCCATGTTTACCTTGCCCCCGTAGCATCACTCCCCCCCCTGAAGCTTCACATTAGACGTAACGTTGGGGAATCTGCGCCGAGTAAGGTGCTGCCTGTAGTGTCACGCTCACTGCAGTCAGTACAATCTGAACTGGCAGAAGGGTACCGGCTTGTTTCTGGAAACAAACTTGCTGATGCGCGGGAGACTTTCCGGTCGGTGCTTCAAACATTGCTGCTAGTCGTCATTTCATCGGATGATGAGGCTAAGCAGGTTAGCGTTGATGCCAATTACTATTCTTCCATGTGACTGACTCTCCTCTCTAGTGGCGAGATTTCGTGACAACAGCTAAGGAATATCTACTTGGTGTTTCCATTGAGCTTGAGCGCAGGCGGGTCGTGGAACAAGAACCTGACAATGTCCGACGAAACCTCGAGCTTGCAGCTTATTTCACACATTGTCAATTACAGCCACCACACGCTCAGATTGCGCTTCGTAGTGCTATCGGTGCTTTTGCCAAGGCGAACAATCAAGCCCACGCGGCACGCTTTGCTCGGCGTTTATTGGAGCTCAATCCTGATCCCAAAATTGTAGCACAGGTTTGTTGTTTCGGGATCATTTTTGTGTGTGTGTACTGAGCTTTGATTTTTTTTATCAGGCGAGGCAGCGCATTGCTGCTGGCGATCGTAATCCAAGAAACGCGGTTGAAATATCATATGACGAGTTTACGCCATTCCAGATTTGCGCTGGGACGTTTACACCCATTTACAAGGGCTCGCCTTTGGTGCATTGTCCATTCACGGATGCTGCGTATCTTCCAGAGCACAAAGGAAAGTTAGATCCTTTGATGGAATTAACTGAGATTGGTGCGGCGGCATCTGGGTTACCTGCAGCTTGGTGATTCTGGTGGCAATTCTAGAGATGTTGTTTGTCACTATATGGCTTTGGGGTGTATTATCTGGTGTAACAGTACAATCAAACCTGAGAACATGATCACGTGGGGAATTAAACTTTGTTCGGATTTATTGTCACAAAAGTTGCCAGACCCATTTTCAACGGCTTGATCCACGAGGTTTGGGAGTATATATGGCCCTTCTGGTCAAAAGTTCTTGTAATCAAAACTAATTGACAAGAAAGGCCTTTCGAAGCTTCATGGGAGTTTTGGGATTGACGCAATACTTGCAGAAAACTTGGTAAGGCTTTTCTTTCTACCGAATATCTGTGGACCCATCGATCCTCATGAGCAATATACTTGGTTCTTTCTTTCTTTTTTTTAGTCCTCATATCATCCAAAAATTACCAGAAAGACTGAAGGAATTAAGTGGAAAAAGAATTGTAATGTGCGGTTTGTTCATTGGCGACTACAGTTTCCGACTTTTTTATTTTTATTTTTTACTGATTGTCTCTTTCAAGAGATGGGACTTTAATTACCCAACGATTGCACTATGGTTTTTCACCGTACCCCTCCAGACACGTACTTGGATGGTATCATCTTGCACAAGAAATGAACGAAAGTGGTGTTTCAGCTATATGTGTATTTGATGGTCATAGACGGAGTAAAGCAAAAGCTGAAGAGGTAGTGTTTTTTTGAGTTTTTATCATTCTTCCACCTTTCTCTCGTTTGGGTGAATCATGTGATAACGTGTTTGTAGACTCGGAGAAGGCAAGAAATGCAGCGCCTCCAAGTCTCACGCGGACATGTGGAGATTTCGCGTACAAAACGACTACAGACGATCAAATCCCTTGTGTCGGATGTCCATTGTCTAGATGAAGAAGGGAAGAGCAAGATAGCGGAGATGTTGTCAAGGCTCAACAACTTGCCTGATGCTGGAACCGTTGGTGCAGTGGAGGAACTTGATCGCGTTGAAGAACGTCTTGACGCACTCGACGATAGTCTGGACTCTACGGAATTCACAAACGAGAAGCTCTCTCCTGACAAACTCTTAGATGGAGAAATGCTTCCTCTTGCGTCATTCCCAAGTGAAGTGATTTCTCCTGTTGAAGCCCAGGTTCAGGCGGAATCTCCTCCTGCCGAACTTTTGTCCAAAGAATTGCCTCTTCCTGCGGTGCTCCCGACTCAAGAACTTCACTCTCCTCAGACTTCAAGTCAGGATATGCCTCTTCCTACCGAACTACCATCTGCTGAAACTGCACCTCAAGTGGTGCTTACCTCTCCCCCGGTACTCCCGACTCAAGAACTTCACTCTCCTCAGACTTCAAGTCAAGATATGCCTCTTCCTACCGAACTACCATCTGCTGAACCTGCGCCTCAAGTGGTGCTTACCTCTCCTCCGACTCTCAGTGACGTGATGCCTACTGAACCCATGATCGATGAGATACTTCATCCCGTGGAACCCCCAGCACAAGAGGCAGTTGACTCCCTTCAGACGACCCCGGCTGAAGTGACGCCTCCTTCTGCTCGACTTCCGTCCAAGGAATTACTTCTGCCTGCCGAACCTCGAACACAGGAGGCACTTTACTCTCCTCAGACCCCGAGTGAGGTGATACCTCCAGCTGAACCTATGATTAGTGAGAAACTCCCTCTTGTTGAACTTCCGAGTCCAGTGGTTCTTCCCTCTCCTCCGACTCTGACTGAGGTGGTGCCTCCTCCTGCAGAATATCTAACGAAGGAGATAGTCCCTCCTGCTGAACATGAGATGCTCACTCCCCTAAGGAAAGAGATGTCATCCGCTGCAGAACCTCCAACGAAAGAAGTACTGTCGGCTGCCGAGCTCCAAATCAAGGAGATGGTTCCTCCTGTAGAACACCTGGAGAAAAAAATGCTTTCCGCTGCAGGATACCTGGAGAAAAAAATGTTTTCCGCTGCAAAGCTTCCAAGGAAAGAGGTACTCCCTCCTGCAGAACCTTTCATGAAGGAGATGTTCTCTCTCATGAAGGAGTTGCTTCCTCTCATGAAGGAAATGCTTCCTCTCATGAGAAAGATGTTCCCCCATGCAGAACCTCAAACGAAGGAGATGCTTCCCACTACAGAGCCTCCAACAGATGAGACACTTGCTGCCACCGAATCTCCAGTGAAAGAAATGCTTTCCTCTGTAGAACCTCTCACGGAAGATATGTCTATTCTTACAGAACCTCCAACGAAGGAGATGCCTCCCACTGCAGAACCTCCAACAGACGAGACACTTGCTGCCACCGAATCTCCAGTGAAAGAAATGCTTTCCTCTGCAGAACCTCTCACGGAAGAAATGTCTAATCTTACAGAACCTCCAACGAAGGAAATGTTTCCCATTGCAGAACCTCCAACAGACGAGACACTTGCTGCCACCAAATCTCCCGAACATGAACCAGCACTGGTCCCTCCAGCATTACAACTGCCTCAAGATTCTATTTTTGTAAGCTCTGGAAAATTTGAGCCTGATGTCCCTGTCCCGTCGATATCCTCAGTAGAAGAAATGATGGCGACTTTGTTAAGTTCATATCGAGATTTCAGGTCGAACATATCAAACGTTGCTTCTTTTCCTTTGTCTAAAGGCAAGGTGTCATCTTCGTTAGATGAGTTCAGTATCCAAGAGGATGACGACCTTGTGTTAAGCAAAACGCAGTGTGAGCTCACTCTTGAAGAAGGTCGGGTCTGGGATGAACTCACGCTTGCTACAATGCCTCCCATTTCACCCACAATTACCGAGGACGATGCGGCCATTTCTGATATTCTAGCGTCTTCAGATACAACTCCTCCTGTTCCTACAGGACCGTCTGAGCCTTCTCCAATGTCAACACCTACCCCGTCAGTGACAGTCCCTTCTCTTCCAGATGAAACGTCTACTATCCCTTCTCTTTCAACGACAACGACAACAGTCAAAACGCCCACGTTTCTACCTGCTTCTGAGTCCTACGAGTTTGGGATTGACCAGTCCTTGCTCCAGGCTGCGGAAGATCGCTTAGACGCTTTGAGAATTAAGAGCGAATTAGTGACAGAATCGTATCAGCGACGGATGGATCCCCCCACGAAGAATACTTACATGGAGTCAAGGCAGATTTTGGAAGCTATGGGTATTCTATGTTATGAGGTTGAAGGAGAAGACGAAGGAGAGGCTTTGGCTTCTTCGCTGGTTTTGCAAGGTTTTGCAGATTATGTTGTCAGCGAAGATTCGGTAAGCTTTGTCTTCGTCTAATAGATGGGACCGATTGGACTAGTTCAACAGGATGTTTTGGTCTACGGAGCCCCGATGGTTCGGAATATATCGAGTCGGAGTACGCCTTTAGTCCTCATCGACGGAAATGTCATCCCAGAGGTTCTTGGTCTTTCGGAAGATGCATATATTGATTTTGCATTACTCCTGGGCACGGACTTTACCAGACGTATCAAGAACGTAGGACCTCACCGTGCGCTCAAATTATTACAGACGTACGGATCGATAGAAGGTATCATTGATGGACAATCGAAATATCAACCTAGGTCCCGCACGGACTATTTAGCTGAAGTTGACACAGCTAGAGCGTTATTCTCTGAGCTTCGGCCTGTGCCTGACAGGTTAGCTGCGTCAATGATGCCAAATGAGTTTGAATTTGGTGTTGTAGATCAGGCAAGGGTCAATGTAATCTTGGAGAGATGCGGGCTTGGGAAGGTGTTGATGACGGAAGATCATTGGGAATTTGAAGCTTCTTTGGCTGGGAATTATTTTGACGATAATCCAGGGACCTATCTGTGATTCTTAATATTGTTTGCCGATGATCAAATGTTCTCAATCGGTCATATCAAGTATAATATCATTTAAGTTATTGCCTCTTCACTAATCGGGTTTCATGGCCTCCAACATATGCAAATTGGAAGAACGCGATAATTCTAGTCCAAGGGCTGGATGACAGAGTAATGCAGGCGCATTTCGTCTTGCTTATCAAATCTTGAAGCCGAGGGCAAAATCTCAACCACTATGAGGTCAAGCGTTAAGCAGTCAAGTTTTCTTTATCGAGGTCAGGTACAGGAACACCGGACGCAAGTCACCCTTTGCAGACTAGTGAATTTAAATGCGATGAGAGGGTCTTTTTCCAGTCACACGTTCCCCCTCACTTCAGTAGCGAGTTGAGATTGATTATTAGTTCAGTGTTCTACACCCTGAATCAGCTCAGGGTTCTGGATGCCTTTAAATGTCCTTGGACCTGGTGTTGAAGATAAAAGGTAGATTGCAGACCAGCTCAAAAGTCAGAGAAGGCAATAGTCTATGATACTAGGTCAGATACGTTGACCTATTGAGCATTCGGTGATAAATTTTTTACTGGAACAACCTAAGGGCTGGGGGACTATATCGAGAGTTACTTTGTTCTTCATGTGAGTTATTGGATCGATTTTTCAATGGAACACATCCTCGCATTTGGACACACCAGAAAGCAGCGTTTTCAAAAGATTCACATCGCATCAAGTGCTGAAATCAGATATTTTCCATCACTCAAAGCATTCGGGGAGACATCAATTAACAACCGATGGTTCTTGAGATTCCGCAAACACTGCTCGTTGCTTTTCCTTTCTCTCTCTTCTCCAGCTCCTTATCTCCTTCAAAGCGGCAACGAATAGTGGAATGACAGCGCTAGCAAAAAGTGGGGTGTAGACCGCGTACTTGTGTTCAGCAGGGAAGTAGAGTAGTGCCAACATCCCAGGGTTGAAGAATGCTCTAGAGGCGAGGGTCATGGCCTCAGCAGAGTTTCTAAAGATATCCTGTAAGGATTCCGCGGAGAATACCTGAGTGGTATTTTCGTAAACCAAGCAACTTCAAACGAAAGAATATATCTTACTCTTTCTAATGCGTCGAGTGCCTGTTCGACGTCGTCTTTCACATCATTTTTGATGGGCATGTTCTCAATCTGATCCACTAGTTTAAGGATACTTGTTAATGTTTCTTGTGCTCCTTTGGTATTTTCAATCGCACGATGGCGCATCAGAGCATCAACTTGCCAGGTGGAGAGAATCGAAAGGTCGGACGGGTGGTGTTCGGTACCATTTGGCAGTGAAGAGACACCAAGAAGCGAGAGAAGTTGTTGAGAAAATTCACGAAAGACATAATCATTGATTTGAGGGGATAAGTCATTGTTTCCACCCGCCTCGTCGATTGGAGGATTATACACGATTATACTACCCCATTGGGGTAATAGGAACGATTTGGAGGGCGAAATATCTCCTAGGTGTTGTTAGCGGACGACTAGGCAAAGAATTGAATCAGTAATACCATCAGAAGTGAGGATGTGTAAGGGGCGGCGTGTTGATGAAGGAATGAAAAGAACGAAATGAATAACGGGGTCACTGGAGGCGATCGATGCTGCAGAGGTGAGTCAGTTGAGTCATTCTGAGCTGATAGCAACATACAAAGGGACCATTCGGCCGAGTTGATGAAAATAGTAAGATCCTCTGGGGTCAGGCCATAGGCTTGATTGCCAATCGGCTGAGGGTTGAAAGCTAAGCGCCCGTGGTATTGAACCTGGCTCTCGATTGTGAAGTTGTGCAGTAGGTAAAGTTGATCGAGTATGGGGTTTATCCTGTCTATACGAGATCAAATGTGGTCAAATTCAGAGCTAGGATTCAACGACCTACGTGCAAGACCTGCTTGGATATTCCAATCGGAGACCGAGCTTCCCATAGCAGCGTCTTCATTGAGAAGTGTGAATGAGAGGCGAAATTGGGGTGAAAACTGGACGACACGATTGCCATACTCGCTCAGTTGCTGGCAAGGACTGATGAGTCTGGCAAGAATATCGAGTGTCGAAGACAGTCCTGCCGTGCATTAAGGCCTCTGAATGGTCATTTGAAAGAACACTTACGGTGTGGGTCATCGAGAGGAAAATCAACTTGATTCTCCCTGACATACGTCCGTGGATTGTTCCTTATACAATAACAAGGAGTTCCAGCTGATTTCCGTCAGCTACAATCGTACAGGTTGTATTAGGATACTGACGACAATCCACTCGAGGGTGAAACCGAAGCCCTACGTCACCCAAATAACCAGGATTGTCCACAATACGCTTTTCAAAGATACTCTGAATTATATGTGCTACATTATCGTCTTCAACGCAAATGTCTACGGGCACTCTGAGCTGTCGCTGGGCATGGAAGTAGATCCGGGACCGCGGTAATATGAGTCGTTGGATACTAGTTGTGTACCACCACAGAGGTATGGAAAAGAGAATGACAATCCAATATGATGCTATGACACTGCGTTTCACTGCTGAGGACTGGTAAAATAATGTTGAAGGGTCCTTGAAGGAAGGAGAAGACATTTGGAGAATGTTTCTGATCAGAGAAACATGGCCAAATACGCTCTGCTTGGCTTTCCGCATTTCAAGTTCTCTCTGTCCCCATTTCATTCTATGCTGCTGTCGTCCTCGCCATTGAGAGGAACTTGAGAAAAATCTGCAAATTCAATTTGGCCTTCCTCTTCGTTCTTTCACTTGCCTTTATTGTCGTTCCCTCTTGTCCCGATCCTCTGTCTTCAGGCAGTTTTGACACAAAAAATCCAATGATGTACCAGCGATACGATCCCAGGAAGATGTCTGGAACTCTCACGACACCTGTATGTAGTGTCCGTATCTATAAATTATAGCAGAATTTGTCCACATCGATGCTCACTTACATTGGCATATTCTCTAATTTACAGCGACAGTTCAACTATTCCTCACGGCGTCGTTCGCCATCTCCAGGCTTTTCAAGGCGTTCTTTCTACGATAGTCATGCTTCCAACCGAATGGATCCCTCTCATCGAAGCGAACATTTAAATTCTTCTGGACCGAACGTCTATAAATCTGGTTATTCAACAGGAAGTTCTTGGATTCCTTCACTAAGCCCAGATTCTTATAGCTACTCTCCTCATGCGCAAGATATGGAGCCTAAAGATCAGCCAAATACCTGGTCCTCTCCAGAAAAGAGCCAGTTTGGCCGACAGGAACGAAAACCTATTCCCTCATCTCCCAGTGCTTTGGGGCGACAACGTAGGGATGACACAATGGCTACGCGAATTTTTGAACCATCAGATACATGGAAGCGTTATTACAAAGAGAAACCCGGTCGCGATGACGGGTATGTTCAAATTCAAGGACTCTTCTCACGAAGTGCTGATAGACTCTTGTCGATGTATAGTCGTTCGTCGCATCGGAGAGAAGGTGTAGGTATTTTACCTGATAGGCCAATAAGAGCTACTCGTGCCTTCCATCATGTACCTGGCGGCGACCGCTATCGTCCTCAGGACTCCTATCATACTCGTGGAGACTATGACTCCTATCGGCCACCTTATAAGAATTCTCTACCCATGGCGCGCGAATCAATATCGGCCCCTTTACATCGAAGAAGTTCCCACTACAAGAGCGGTCAACCTGACTATCGTGGTACTAATCCTTCTATCCCATCAAGACCAGTTCATCGACTTCCTGCGAGACCGAATTTCTTTTCAAGAGATCGCGACGTTTACACCAATGATCGTACCGACGATGACAGGTCGAGGTCAAGGTCGAGGTCAAGGACAAGGACGAGAAGCCCTATTTCGCGAGCATCTTCGCGTTCTTCAATAGCCTCCTCTGTCCCTTCGGAGAAAGCATTTACTCCCTCTCGCTCTGTGCTCACTCATACACCGGAAGATAAAACCCGTGTTCAAGGGAAGGCAGAGTCCGATTACACGACAGTCGAGGCTGCGCAACGAGTTACAACTCGACTACCACCTTCGTATCCCTCCGGCCCTGACAATGTGCAATCATCGTCCATATCGGAGAATGATATCGTACCACCTTTCCGAGCTCAAACGATTACGAATGACATTATGGAAGCAAACGAGATTTCTCCACTAAGTAAGCTCGTTAACTGAATCATTGCTATTGCGTAATTGCTTTCCACAGACCATTCACCATCTTGTCTTGCACGCGAGAAAACGCAGCCTCAAGCGCCCTTCGAGCTGACCGATCGGCAGCTCGAAGCCAATATTCTTCCAGATCGACAAATTACTCCTTCACAAGTTGTCAGCAATCATATTTCTCTCCGCTCTTCTTCCTTGGGACCGAAAGTTCCTCTACTAGGACCACTGTCTGCTGGCATAAAAAATGGTACAGCTGATGCTCTATCAGAATCTATTCAAGAACGAGATGCTGAAATGGCATCCTTGATGACTTCCTCTTCTTCTCTCTTGTTTCCTTGTTGTGACTTCCCACCTTCCATAGCACAGGCGCCTTATCTGAATGATCAACAACTCGACAAGAAACGTGAACTTGCGGGATCTGCGGTGATAGAGACTCCTTTGCTTGTTTCTGGGATATCTGGTCATGAGATTTCTCCAGATACAACTCACGTGGAGATGGTGAAGTCTCGACCTGTGAACATGACTCGCCTCTTTGAATCCACACCTGAGGTACAGTTATTGACCCCAAGTACTGCCCCTATTCGACGGACAATCAGCAAGAGTTTCCTGCCAACCCTATCATCCATATCAGTCCCTTCTTTTTCTTCCAAAGAAATTGTAGTGCAGGGTCCCTCGAGCTTGAGGGATCCTTTAGAACTAGTCGTCAGAACGCGGTATCTCTATGACCATCAAACCCGTGAAGAGCGTATAAATCCTGTTCTTCTTGCGAATTTGTCTTTGTCTTGTCTACGTGGAAACGGAATCTCTGAAGAGCCAGCTTTGAGTGCAGAGAGATTGATCTGTGACGTTACGAAAGGCCCACGATCTGCAAGTCTGGTCCGAAGCTTTGGAGTACTACGACCTTCTCTGGTGAATTTTGTCTCGCAACGTCGAATGCTCGTCGATGATAAGATCCGGCGTTTGAGAGAGGATTACGTTAATATTCAGGAGAAGTGGAGGAGCCACTGTCATAAATTGAACGAACAGACAAAACCGAGCATTTTAAAAGGGGAAATTCTGCCAATTGGTAGAACGACGCGAAGAACCGCCAATTTGGGTGATACCGTTCGTTCGGATCTGGAAATGGAGCAGATTCTCGCCAGTTTGGAGAGTAATGATCTCTCTGATCCACATTATCTTTCTCAGCATAATCTCGCTACCATTCCTGATATGATTTCAGTCAAGAACGGTAAAGTTGACTACCTATTCGATGATACTTGTCACCGTGTAGAGAATTCAACAGAGTATTACGCATCCGAGACAGGTATTCATGATTGGACAGAAGAGGAGAAGAAGATATTTCTTGACCAATATGCTGCGTATCCAAAGCAATTCGGCATAATCGCAAACTGTCTTCCAAATAAGACGTCATCGCAATGCGTGGACTATTATTATCTCCATAAAAAAGGGTCAATAGATTTCCGGAAGGTAGTTTCGAACTTTGGCTCAAAGAGAAGAAGACGCGGTGCCGGTAAACGGAAGGGCAATGCATTGCTCACAGATATTCAGAAGCATGATGAGGAGGTATATAGAGATGTAGGATCTAACACAATATCAACTACGTCTCTAGTTTCGGGCAGACGTGGACGGAAGGGGAGGGAGAAGGAGAAGGAGAAGAAAGAAAAGGAGAAGGGAAAGGGGAAGGATGATGATAAGGAAAGCGAGAGGATGAAGGAGAGAGAGGTCAAGGAGAGAGAAATAGAACAAGAACAAGAACAAGAAAACAAAGAAGAGAGGGTGAAGGAAAAGACAAAAGAGAAAGAGGAGGACATTGAAGAGAAGGAAGAGAAAGTACAAGAAGAGGAAGAAAAGTCGAGCACTGAGGCCAAACCAGATAGTGTACGGAAAGTATATGCTCGAGCATTGAACAAACAGAATGCAGCACATACCCCGGACAAATTATCAACTGGTACGCCTACTCCAGAACCGGAGATCAAAGGTCGCCGTAGGCGCTTTGTTGCTATTTCGTCGATTAGTGGGGCTCTGTCTTTGAACTACGAAGGGAAAGAAGACACGGCAGTGAGTAGCTTCTCTCCCGATTGTCCTTGTATGTTACTCATCACGCTGCCGTTGACAAGGAACCGGATTTTCGCCCTGCGAAACGACAGAAGCGCGTGCGCAAAATCAAATCTGCAGCAATTGTAGCAGATGATTCCCTCAGTATTGAGCCTGAGATCAAGTCGTCGGCACGAGTTTCAATATCAGTACCGACGGGAGCCAGATCTTCTGAAACTTTCGCACAGGACAAAAGTCGGTGGTCATCGCAATCCATCATTATCCCGTCTTGATGGCGACCTTTCATCGCTCTCATCTTCTTCTCATATTCCCAGTTAATGTTCACAATGCCTCATCGATGGAACAATCTCTGAGTATAATTCTGGATAATGATGCAGGGGCTGAACGATACTTGCCGCCACAGGTTGGGACGGTTGACCGCTTGATTTTCTATGAGTCTAATCTATTGAACTTCTTCAGCCTCGTTCTCATATTAATGCCTCACAACAAGATGTCAGCTCTGGCTGTGGTAGTGGCAAGTCACTCGCTATTGCTCAGCAACCATCTCAAAAATCTACATGTACCGGTGTTCTCACTTCACTACGACCTTCAATATGTCGCCCTGCCACTATATGTGTATCACTCTCTTCCGTGAGCATACGAACATCCCATTGACCCGTTAAATTGCTATCCGCTGGGAGACCTCGTGCATGTACCGGGTAGATATGATCCCGGACCTTTGTATGGTATACAACCATTGTCTTGTCCTCACTGCGCCGCCATGACAACTGATGGTTTGTATACTGAAAACTGGGCATCCTCCTAGCCCAGTCCAAGTTTCTTGCTGCCGCCTGATCACCCTTGATGGATCGGCTCGTCGCCAATCAAGATGGGCATTTACATCAGGCCTGATGTAAAGACAAAACTGGAGAAAAAAGATATACTCTACTGTAGCAAGTAAATCCTAATGCCACATAGACAGGGCTCTTGACGTGATTTTAGACTGGCCTGAATTATTTGATGATTTGTATGACCAAAATTGTATTTTTTTCGCGGTCATTGTCCTGCATAATTGTATTTCTCATAATCTTAGTTGTCAAAATCCACCACTAGGTGAAATGCATCCGGCGATGGTCCGAGTAATCACACGTCCTACCGGCGGCCTTCTACCATGATTATGTGGTATCCAAAACCTGTTTTTGCGAGAGCGGTGATGGGTTTGTCGACAGTAGATGGTGTGAGCTGGAACGCAGCATCTTGGAAAGCCCCGACCATGGTCCCACGAGTCATCCATCCTAAGCTTCCTCCAGCTATAAGAAGGGATCAACGTAAACGACGCCCTTTTGAAGGAACAATGTACCTTTAGCCTTGTCTTCAGAGTATTCCTGAGCTACTTTGGTGAAAGACTGGCCTTCCTGTGGGGTATCAGGTAGCAGGGGAAGGTGTTGCGTATGTTATTTGTGTTGGAAGTAGAAAAGAAAAAGAAAAAGCGAAACCTTGATCTTTTCCAAGGCCTCCAAAGCTTTGGATTGTTTCTCACAAAGAATATGTCGAACATTAATGGCAGTGGCAGGTTTGAGTCTTCCTCCTTCCTGTGATCAAGAAGCAACACATCAGAGACCTGATTGTTTTGAAGAAGGGATGAGATGGATAGACCTTGGTAGTTGAGCCGGATTCTTTGGCATTGTCAGATGATTTGGAGGTTTTATTCGTCTTACCAACTGTCTTTTTGTTGTTTGAAGACGATTGTTGGGTTGAATTGGAGGAGGATTTCTTGGCCATTGGTGGAGAGACTTGAGTTGCGCTACCTTGACGTGACATTGGATCGTTACATAGACCTCTACTATAAAATTCATCTGTACCTGCAAGCAATGCCACTGTTGTATCCTGTTCTGTGCACAGTGGACTACATCTAAGCACTGGACTGATAAATGATTGATAAATGCTGCTTCACAGCGGTGATGGACAACCAATTACATGCGACTAGCTACCCGATATAGCAATTCAAAAATTTGACAATTATTATTTTTATCGTCCTCCTCAATACGCGGCCATGGTTGACAAAATAACTCGTATTGCTATTGTAGATGCGAATCGGTGTAAACCGAAGAGATGTGCTCAAGAATGCAAAAAGGTCTTCTACCGTCTACTGAGATATGATCAAACACTGAAAGTCTTCTAGTCATGTCCCGTCGTAAAGATGGGTAAGCAGCGTATTAATTATCAGAGAAATTCATGGGTTCATTCTGTCGCAGGAAAATTGTGTATTGAGGTCAAACCGACGGACAAGATCTCATTCATTTCCGAATTCTTGTGTATTGGCTGCGGTATCTGTGTCAAAAAGTAATCAATTGTGTGGACCCCGAGTTGTCTTTCACTGAAACTTTAGGCAGATGCCCCTTTGAGGCTATCGCGATTATTAACCTGCCTACAAACTTGGAATCCGAAGTTACTCATCGGTACACTGCCAACTCGTTCAAACTGCATCGTTTGCCCACCCCGCGTCCTGGTCAAGTTCTAGGGCTAGTTGGGACCAATGGTATTGGGAAAAGCACAGCTTTGAAGATCTTGGCCGGAAAGTTGAAGCCTAATCTGGGACGATATGACGTGCGCACTGTATTCTACAATTGCAATCTTGGTTTGATGAAACGTATCCCATAGGATCCACCTGACTGGGAAGAAATTCTCAAGTATTTTAGGGGATCTGAGCTCCAAAACTACTTTACGAAGGTACTTGAAGACAATCTGAAGGCCCTCATCAAACCTCAATATGTCGATCACATACCCAGAGCCATCAAAGGAAGTCAAACTGTCAACCAAATGCTTGACTCTAAGCTTGAGCTTGACAATAAAGAAAAGCTATGCGATGAACTGGAGTTGACCAAACTCCTCGATCGAGATGTTTCCCAATTATCGGGTGGAGAGTTGCAACGATTCGCTATCGCAATGACCTGTGTACAGCAGGCTGATGTGTGAGTTCCGCATATGTTTTCGACAGCAAATTTGATCTCTCTTGTTCAGGTACATGTTCGATGAACCTTCAAGTTATCTCGATATCAAGCAACGACTCAAGGCCGCTGAAGTTATCCGATCTCTCCTCCACCCAGACTGTTACGTTGTTGCTGTCGAGCACGATCTGTCCGTCCTCGACTACCTCTCAGATTTCATTTGTTGTCTATATGGGAAGCCCTCGATGTATGGTGTCGTCACGATGCCTTACTCTGTTCGTGAAGGTATCAACATTTTCCTCGATGGATTCATTCCTACCGAAAACTTGCGTTTCCGTGAAGAATCGCTATCGTTTAAGATGGTTGAGACTGCTGAAGAAATCATCGCTGAAAAGACACGTCATTATTCCTATCCCACCATGACCAAAACCCTTGGGAACTTTAAACTTACGGTTCAGGAGGGAAGTTTCACTGACTCTGAGATCATCGTGATGCTCGGTGAAAATGGAACCGGCAAGACGACTTTTGTCCGTTTGCTCGCTGGCGATACACCTGATGTCGAAACCGACAAACAAACACTGTCTGTCTCACTCAAGCCTCAGACCATTTCGCCCAAGTTCCCTGGGACCGTTCGCATGCTCCTCCTTAAACAAATTAAAGCTGCCTTCATGCACCCACAATTTCAAACCGACGTTCTGAAACCTATGAATCTTGATAACATCATAGATCAAGAAGTCAAGACATTATCCGGAGGAGAATTGCAACGTGTCGCCATTGTACTTGCTCTCGGTACGTCAACTCATTTTTGCTGTCGACATTCGAAAGATTTGCAACCCATCATGAATGGCTATTTGGCCTATCAGAAATACTGATTTTCCGATATCAGGTAAACCTGTCTCTATCTATCTTTTGGACGAGCCTTCCAGGTTGGTCTCAATCTCTTCTTATTCTCAACACCTAAACAATTGATGGTTCACAATTTGTTAATTGCATGTCTACAGTTTCTTGGATTCCGAACAGCGTATCATTGCTAGCAAAGTTATCAAGAGGTGTGTCTCCAAGTTGATGCGGTCTAGTTCAAAATTTACTCAATGTCCTTCCCTCCCCCCAACCCATAGATTCATTCTCCATGCCAAGAAGACAGCTTTTGTCATTGAGCACGATTTTATCATGGCTACGTACCTTGCAGATCGTGTGATTGTATTCCAGGGAGCACCGGCTATAGCTGCCACCGCTACACCGTAAGTTCCACTATTCTAACAAAGACCATTATTGACTGGGCTTTTGACAGACCACAGTCTCTTCTTACTGGCATGAACAAGTTCCTTGCTTCACTAGAAATCACATTCCGTCGCGACCCGACAAACTTCAGACCGCGGGTCAATAAGTTAAATAGCATCAAGGACCGTGAACAGAAAAGTGAGTGTTCATAGCAATGATGTCATGTAACATTTTTTTTGAATCGTCATTCTCTGCAGCTGCTGGTAACTATTTCTTTTTGGAGGATTAGAGGCTCTTTGTATTTTCCTACAAAGGCATTAGGAACACCTGGTTGACTATCTAGGTCGTCGCACTCACGGGGGTATCCGAGAGTGAGAAGGCATCTCTCAAAAAGCTAGTGTAATTGTATAAATATTACAGACAGAGGAAGGTTTCGGAATGACAACACTCGAGTCTTGTTCAATATCTTCTAATATCACATGGGTGTCAATCGCATATCATGTTCAAACCTCATTCCTGAGCATGATGTCGAAACATCTCTCGCAGAATGGTTTGTCACCCCGCTGAAAAAACGAGGGGTTTTCAAACGGCCTCTCACAGCTCTTTCAGAATCACATTAGAGATATAGAATACCAGAGTAGTAAAAATTTACTTACGGCACAGACAAAACATCCCCAACACCATTTTCCGCCGAGAGCTTCAACGGCTTGTTCATGGTCCCTGATACTCTTCTTACACCTTTTGCATTTTGGGAGCCTCAGTCGGACATGACAAGCTTCACAGTAAGGGTGTCCCTTATACACAGTAAACCCGACGTCATCCGATTCGAACTCGCCATCTCCCTGAACGCTGAGTTCACCACTTCGCGACGAGTTGTTCATAGATGGTGCCAGAAAAGGATCACCACATTCAGCACAGAAGAAATGTTGTTCATGATACGCCCTCTTTCCTAATGCTGGGTCATCAAGGCTGATGAATCGTTCTTCAACGATAGCTGTTTTGCATGAAAAACAACGAGGCGCAAAGTTCTGGAGAATCGGAACATGATGAGATCGTCAAAATAAAAGATAGCATATATCGAAGGTTCAAACCTCATGATAATCCAGGTGACAGTACGGCTTCCCATCATGCTCATACGAACTCACATGCTCAAGCAACTGGCCACAAACCGTACATTTGAAACATTGCGGGTGCCATCGTGAACCCATGGCACTGACGATACGACCAATGATCGGTCCGTCACAACCGCCACATATCAAACTTCCACGCGTGCCAGTGGGTCTTGGGCGAGCCAGTTGTTGATGTGGATGTGAAAACGTAGGCCTCTGATCAGTACGTTTGTCATCAGATGTGGACCTGGAAATGCCAATGCCAGGGACTTCGAAAACTTGGACATTCGGCGTACCAGTCGCATCTTGACAAAATGAGTTCTCGTCGATTACAGAGACTTGAGGGGTGTTAACTTGAATAACAGGTCCTTGGGAAGAATCAAGTTGGATCGAGGGCACTCCCAGGGGGGAGTCGATTTGTATTGTGGGACCCCTTGACGAATTGATCTGTGTCATAGACGACCCTCTTGGTGAGTCGACCTTTGGGGAATGAACTTGCCTTCCATTTTGTTCATGCACTTGGCAAGTTGGAGAATTGACCTTGAAATCGAGTCCTCGGGATAAAGTATCGCCCCTCTGATTACTAAATCCGTCATTGCCGTCGATCGCTGGTATCGGTGTTCTGAAATTCTCATCTTCAGGGTCACTCATCATCATACCCAGATCGGCACGCTTCTCCCTTCCACCAACGGGTGCAGGACTCTCAATATCGATGGTTTGTACCTTTGGTGTACCATTGTTTATCTTCGTCCTGTTCATCTGCTCGCGCACATAAGGGTTGATCGACTGTGGTCGAGGAGGCTCCGGTGCAGCTGGAGTAGTCATTTGTAAAGTACATATCTGGCTCTGTGGATGCGACCTAATTGTCGGCAAGGGCTGCTGAGACGGTTCTTGTCGATGCATGGAACGATTAGTGGGTACAGACGCATATGTTTTACTTGATATTCCATGGTTGATTGATGATTGAGGTTGTTCGGAGTAGCCATAGGAGGTCGACTCTTGAGATAAGGCAGGAGATACTGATCGCGGTGGAGGGTCATCAAGGTCCATATTCAAATTGTCGTAATGGGGACGACTACGTATATCACGTCGCCCAGACCGCAGGGAGCTACCATGACTCGAGTCATATTCATTTCCTCCAGATGTACGTCCACTGATCCTAGCACATTCTGTCGATGCACCCGACCCATAATCATCTTGATGGTGGGGTCCACTGAAATAATCCCCAGCAGCATTTTGGGCCTCTCCAGGCGTCCTAGGCAGCCTTGGCAGATCAGCAGGCCATTCCCCTTCCTTTGACCTATTTTTTCCTCTATCTTTGACATCCATGGCAGAAATTTTCATGATTAGCTCTTCATTGCCACGATTTTTGGACGGTTGTTTCGTGGGTGATGACGGTTGGCTGTGATACGGAGACATCAAAGGGACAGATGATTGCATTTGAAGGTGAGCAAAGGTATGCTCGGGAGAAGTAGGTCGACTACGATAACTAGTCGCATGTGCCTCATCCCGTACTGGATAACGAGTTGATACCTCTTGTCGACCAAGATTGAACATCTTGTTGTGTTCTCGTTCATCACTACCTCTCTTTGATAATATATTCTCCTGCATTTCAACAGTATCTCGATGTCGGGCCAGAGTCATTGTCGGAGGCTGAGGATGCCCACTCATGCTGATTGTAACATTCTGTCCACCTTTGGCACGTGGGAGGCTATGATGTTCCCTCTCCTCTTGATGTCTATGATCGTGCGAGCCGTAATATATACTCCCTCCATCTTTGCGATAGGATGATGAGGGGTAGTGTATGGGATGTCTCCTCTCATGTTCTGCATTTTCTTTGTTGTAAAAGCGTTCTTGTGAACGGTACCGAGCATCGTGTTTCCGTCTGTCCATCTCTTGCTGCCTTTCTCTACCTCTATCATCAAACTCGTCCTCGTCATCTCGTAATCTGATTGTCCTTCGCTGAGCATCTTTCAGTAGGCTGACCCTTGGAGGAAAAATCCTCCTTGAAGTTCGGGTATGAGATGGGGGTGAAGGTGATCTCTGCCTCAGTTCAGCAATTGCATCCCATTGGTGATATGAGTGTCTGGGAGACCACTGTCTCCTCGTGTCTGGCAGTTGAGTTGACTTCCTTGGCGTATCCTCATCGTCCTGATATCCTTCGGGAAGATGATCGTAATAAAAACGAGGCCTTTTTTCCCTTAATGCCTCTCTCTCCCTTTCCACCTTTGCTTTAAATCGTGATGAAGACACGGGAAACAATTTTTTGTGTTTTCTCGTACGTCGGAGGGCTTCCTCTTCTACCTCAGTCTCTTCCGGAGTGAGCTCTGTAGAATCTGCGTCGTCTTCGGAGGTTGATGGAGTTTCTTTGCGAGCTGTACGTTTCTTGGGAGGCATAGAGGCTGACCGAGGAGCTAACTTGATTTTTTTTGCGACTTTCTTCTCCTTCTCTTTCCCTTTTCCTTGACTTTCAGTCACGCCTTTCTTCTTTTTCTTATGAATGGACACCCCGGAGGCTTTCTTCCCTTGTTTTCTTGGACGAACCTCCTTTTCTTCTTCTGTTTCTTCCGTTTCCTCACTGCCATCATCCTTGCTGTCACTTCCTTCTTCTTCCTCTTCTTCCTCTTCTTCCTCTTCTTCCTCTTCTTCCTCATTGTAATTATACGCTGCAGAACGTACATGTTGATCAGACATTTGATGCAGGTCTGGATTCGACCTCGAAAGCATTGCATATGCAGAGTTTGAAGCGCTTGAAACAGGCTGGTAGACATTGAACCTCTGATCCGTATATCGTCCCTGGGAGAAACGCACCATGCTGGCGATCTGCCGGTGTCTTTTGTTTTGAGCATATGTCTGGGCCATAGCTGCATTAAGCTGTCTCTCGATATGTTGTCTTTCAACAAAAGCCCTTTGCCGATCTAGATCAGCCTGAACAGGCTTTATAACTGCTTGTGTCAGTGATGGATCTACTGTAGGCTTAGCTTGAATTACATTCTGTACCAAAGCCAGGGAGAACTATAAACAATCGAAATGGAGAAAGAAGTAAGAAGGTACCACACCTGCTTTTTGGGAGTCGATGAAGTTAAGGGGGCAGGTTTTGTCCATGGATCCTTAACCATTCCAGCCGCATAACCGAATGCCGGCTGTGGATACTCAGGAATTGTACGTTTCCAGACAGGTGTGGATTTCTTCGTCGGAACTCCATCTGATACGCGGGAATGATGTGATGGTGGTTGACCTGGTGCTGAGGAGGCAGAGCGTGATGGTTTATGCTCTGAAGACATGGTCAAAGATGAAAACTCCTTTGTAGGACTGCTTGGCCCGGATGTAGCACCGAGAGAACTGGTTTGAAATTGAGGACTTGCAGCCTGCCTCTTACTCACCGAACTCAAAACTTCTGACGAAAGCGATGATCCTGTTTGAGTTAATGAAGGTGAATTCAGCGATGCTGTTTGGAAAGGTTTGCTGATCGAGAAGTCCTCCTTTTCTTGGCTACTTTCGTCAGGAAGAGAAAGTATAGTCAACTTGTGAGGTTGAATTCCGGCCACAAGTGAAGACACACTTGGATCGATAGGTAAACCCGTGATGCGCGAACCAGTTGATATAGCACCAATGCCGGCGAACCCTTCTCTAACAGCGCCCATTACTCCGTTTCCTGCTTCAGCTCCACTGGTTCGGTTACTGCGGCTACCGGGGGCGGGCAATGGGCGATTTGTTTGATTTGATGATGAAGGTACTTTTGTTGGTGAAGTCGATGTGAACTTGGTAGGTGAATTCAGTTGGCTCGTGATTTTTGATGATATCTTGTCTTGGGTTGGAGAGGTGTTTGTAAGGGACGTGGATGCAGTAGATGCTGAATGAATAGTATTGACAGAGGGGAATGTGCGAGGAGCACCAGGGGTGGGTAACGGTCGACGCGCGACCATTGATCCCGTTTGACCGACTTGTCCAGTCTGCGATTGTGATTGTTGCCGGATTTGAAGATCATGGACTGGCTGCTGTGGTGGAAGGGCTGGTGATCGATTCTGATTTGCAGATGGAGCCTGGTGCTGGACTTGAGGCTGAGGCTGCAGTTGTATGTGTGAAGGAGGGATAAACTGCCTCTGCTTTGCCACAACAACCGAGTTTCTGTCCGCAGGTGCTAGTGAGAGAGATGAAAGCTGCTGATGATTTTGTAGGTCCTGTTGTTGTTGCAATGGTAGTTGGGACACTCGCTGCTGGTTCACCTGCTGAGCAAATATAGCAGATGGCGAGATTGGAGGCCCTGGTGAGTTAACTGGACTTAACGTCAATGACTGTGAGGCAGGGACCAGCTGTCCTGAAGACAGATTTTCCGGGCTGATGATTTGTTGACTTGACCCAAGCTGCCTTGTCAAAATGTTTGGTAGTGGTTGTCCAGGAGCAAGATTGGCAAAAGATGAAGTAGGAAGACGTGAAGATGAAGACTGATACATCCCCGAAGCTTGAGATACAGGTGTTGAAGCTGATGAAGGTTGAGAATAATGATATTGCTGTGGTTGCAAAGGTTGTTGCTGAGATACGAGGCCAGATGCATTGGGAAATGGGGTATTTGGCGGTTGGAAACTATGGGCAGACGGGGCAGATTGCGTCTGGTTCTGTGGATGATGCAGATATGAGTATCGAAACTGTTGATATTGCTGAGGTACATGTACAACTTTCTGGCTCTGTGGTTGAGGCTGGTATGCTGATTGTAAATGGGGCTGGGGCTGAGGTTTTCCAAGTTGTTGGTATATGTTCTGAGGCTGTGTATACGGATATTGGGGGAAATGTTGATTCTGAGACATTATACAAATGAAAACTGTGTGTGTTCTTAATTCATGACTTTGGTCAGAACACTCAGAATAAAACTCACGTCCTGATAGTTTTGCAACGGCAGAAACCAGGCTCGACCACGTGCCAAGCAATCACTCGATATACTTAATCAGTTTCCATGAATTGACATTTTTAGAACTAGCTAGTGAGTTTTCATGATCATCGCACGATTGCCGCCATATCCTTCAGTCCATGCCAGACGACAATTACCGCCTTTACAACTCACATCTCTCAACAGGATAATTGCCTCTACACTTTCACAGATAATTACACTACCTCCAGAGAAACAGAAATCAGAGACTTTGTGTGTCTATGTCCAGAGTTACGCTCGGGATGCTAGCTCTCAGGTCCTCCAGACTCTCATCTGGGGACCGCAGGACAATACACGTTTGTCATCAGACGAACGGCTCATTCGAAAATATACGATACAGCTTGCTGAGAAGATAGTTCCGAACCTGAACTTACAGACACTGTTGGATCTTGCGATCGGTTATTCGACATCTAAAGAATGCAAACTCAAACTGAAAGCGGTTTTGAAAGCTGCAGCAGAGAGCAGGAGACACATACGTGAAGCCATAGAGAATGACCTCGTTCCTGCATTGGCGCTCTTGTTGTCTCCACCATCGTCAAACCAAAACCAAGGATTGTATGGTCTTCGAAGGACCGCTCATTGTATCGTTTCCTTCCTTCGTGTGTCCCCAGACTCCTTCATCCGTCTTTTTGCTCACAGCAAGCCGTTTTTACTTGGTCTTGCTCATGCATATCAAAATTCTTTACCTTTCATCGCAACCTCTTATGGTGGTCTTAATGTTTTACAAAATGCTATTGACAGACCATTTGAAACTGGGATGGATGAATGGGAGAGGATCTGGGTGGACACAAAGATTGCTCTCATTGATGCATTCCATATCGTCTTCAACAGAATGGTAGAGGATATTATATCTGCTGAAGAGCGCTCGCTGAGTATCGAAGTGGAAAGGACTTTTGACATAGTCTTTGCACTCCTCGAACAATCCAGTTCTCCTTCAGGAAGCACTGCCCCCCTCACGCCATTTCTCAATCAACCCCTTCTTTCCGATTATCATCAATCTTATTCTCTCTCTCATATGCTTACATCTGCACTTAAGCATACTGAAGAAAAGGACGCTCGGCTCGATATTATAGAAGCCGCTCTGTCTGATGGGTCTGAAAGAAAGGATCCTGGTGCACTCAAGATAGTCCTGCGTTCCTATGGCATACAACAAGGAATTGACAATCGTGGTCCCCGAGTCAACGCCGCCGATACTTCTACTCCAAGAGGTGTCCCTCACAATGATTCCTCTAGCTCCAAAAAGGGAAAAGGGAAAGCCCTCGAGCCGGTAGAGGACCTAGAACTGGATAGGAAGGTCTCTCAGGTGCTTGACGTTCTACCTGACGTCGATACCAATTATCTTCGACTATTGTTAGAAAGTGATGAATTCAAGGGCGACTTGGAACGAGTTCTCGGCGCGCTTTTAGAGGGAAATGCCCCTAGCGAGGAAGTCCTCCATTCTGAAATAAAACAGGGTGAACAGCCCTCACAATTACATGGAAGTAGTGGAAATTACACTCTTTCACAGAGGTTGAATGTTTTCGATAATCAGGATATGGACCTTTCCCAGGTCAGGAGTGGAAAGAAGAGCATAGAGTATGTCTTGCCTGTCAATTTCTCCTTGACATTGATCATGGTTCCTCCAAAGCAACAATTTTCTGGAAGACCGGTCCTTTGTCAATCAGATGAAGGCTGATATCCTTCGTCGTGCTCAGGCCATCCTTGAACAGGAAGAAGATGATGATGGAGTTTTGCCCGATCAACCCAATGAACGTGTGGTTTTCAGTCCTGAAGATGAATTAGAGGAGGCCGAGACACTCAAGATCAAGGTCATTGGTGATAGCGATGAAAATGATGAGAGTGATTCAGAGGAGCTTGAAGAAGAAAGTCAGTCGACGCCAGAAACTATACTCGAATTAGCGTGGATGAGGGATGCTAAGCTATTCGGTCGAGATGCCGCGACCAGGAGGAGCGAGAGCCGAATGCAATTAAGAAAGGATACAGGTGAACTTTTTCAAACCCTTCCCGTCATCAAATTCATCTGACAATCATTTTTCAAGGCTGGGTAGATGAACAAATAGAGGGATGGAAGGTGATGCTAGATCGTAATGTAAGCTAGCTACTAGATCCTACATATCCACCAGACGACTCATGCATTTTCTTATGTTCTAGCCGAAAATGCAAGAAAAGATCAGGCAAAAACACGAATTCAGTAGAAACCAGCCACTATTACCTATCCCAGGTTCTCCACATTACGATGTCAGCGGCAATGGTGGGAGAGGCCGTGGGCGCGGGCGTGGACGTGGGCGCGGGCGTGGA
>Ga0153987_1000110_pt1 | contig 28436 bp, 40 predicted proteins | sample TSNC071MetaG_FD_102279 | JGI IMG/M metagenome (GOLD analysis project Ga0153987, IMG submission 102279) | Attine ant fungus gardens microbial communities from North Carolina, USA - TSNC071 MetaG | ecosystem: Host-associated > Fungi > Mycelium > Unclassified | place: USA: North Carolina, William B...
AGATACTTCCATAGATACATGTGATCGCCTAGCTAGCTCAGTTGTATAAATAGATAGAGCAATGCTAAGAGGACTCTTGTTGAGTTCTCATTAATCATCCCAATCTATGAGTGGCACTCCTTTCCCTTCCTCTCTCTCTAAGTCCCTTCTGACTGGCACCGCTACTGCTTGTGGTTAGTTGCTAACAAGAACTCATTAAAGTTCTATTTATTACTGTACACTACTTATACATCTTCTACCTGGTCTGTGCACTATTCTCCCACATTACCATGTGACTACCATGTGACCATCATGTGACATGTGATGTGACACAACATGTGACCTCTTATGTAATCCTTCAGTAATCTATCATACCTTCTGTGACATGTGACCAGGTTATTGTCCATCCTAAGTCTAAGTCCAAGGCACCAGTTCATAACATTGGAACTATAAACAGCACAACACATGACCATGGGAAATTATGTAAGCTAGGAACATTCTAGAAGGGTTATATGATTGCAAGAGATTGCAAGAGATAGGCACACAGACCATATACAAATTGTATAAGTACTAGCTGAAATCCAACAAGGAACTTTATTGAGTTCTTTCTGAACCTCCACCCAGGAGTAGCCTTAAGTTGTGTAGCTCTCAAAGACATACCTGTGCATTTGTTCTGTTAACCTACAGGAATTGATAGCAACTTCAATGCTAAATCCAGATTCCCTCAATTTTCGGAGAAGAAAAATACTATGCACAACATACTTAAATGAAACAAGGCACCAATCAATCACAACTTGAACACATGAGAATATTCAAGGTGCTCCAGCATTCATTACATGGTAAGCTCCCTGGCCATTGAATCAATCAATCTCATGAAGAGATCAATTTATATAGTACAGAACAAAACCATAAACCAACCCTTCTCCATGTTTCACCCCTCCCTACAAATCCTCATACCTTGGAACATGGACAGGTTTGCACCACGCATCAAACTTTTCTTGTGTATATGGAGGGTATCTAGCCATATCAAAGGTCTTTTCTGCTCTGTCTCAGACAAGTCATTTTGTATCAAATTCCGCATGTTCAGAACACGTACTCGTTGGGAATCATGACTACAGAGCGTTGGTATGTAAATTCGTTGAAAGTGTATCTTAATCCTTGTCGGCCGTCTGTAATATGAAATTGGGTAATAGATGAGTGCGACGGCAGGACAAATTCGCCTACATCCTGATTCCCCGACACCACCGAAAGGAATGTTGTTCACTGTGGATCACATGAGGCGTGCAATGGGATACGGGAAACAGCATACAGATTAGTTGTAGAAAGGTATCATTGAAAATAATTCCTCCGCTTGTAGTATTCTTGAGAACTACATGGAGATTCATATGAGACAACACTCAAAGGAGGACGCAACTGCTTACTTTTGGCTTTCGTTTCTTGGCTTTCGCAAAAAGCGTATAATACTAAAGGATGATCCCTGAAATCGCAAAGTGAACAGATAGTTGGTCAACTCTTATCTATACTCACCTGGAATTGATGAACTGGATAGCTTCATTCAGGTCAACAACAGGTAAAATTGGCAAGAAAGGACCAAAAATTTCCCTATGAAATCATCAGCACCATGACAGTACACCCTACGATTCTAGATGAAATAAACGTACTCTGCCATCAAGGCATCATCATCCCAGTATTCCTTGTCCAAGATGAAGAACGTCATTTCCATTCCCCTCGGTCTTCCCTGAGGATCAATCCTTCCTTCAAAGTCCTTTTCACCACCATACACCACTTTCGAATTCGTGCGTTCGAGTATAGACGAAAGGCGGTTGAAGTGAGTGTTGGATACAATGCGCCCGAAAGAAGATGATCGGAGTGACCCTTGAGGCCAGAACTGATTTGCATATTTGGTGAGAGAAGTGATGAATGTAGAAATGGCAGAGGTGTGGCAGAGGACGTAGTCGGGTGTGACGCAGAGCTGATTCCAATACAATGAACTAGTAAATCAGGGGATGGCGGAATATGAAACGCTTCATACCTGTCCGGCATTTTGAGACTTTCCATACAATACACGTTTTGCAGCGAGATCGATATCAGTATCTGGGTCAATAATGACAGGTGATTTACCACCAAGTTCGAGAGTAAGAGGTGTCAAATGATGTGCTGCTGCCATTGAGACTATGCGTGCTATACGCCCATTTCCAGTGTAGAATATGTGGTCCCCTATCAAACGCCGAATTAAGTGGAATCATATTAATTGTATGGAAGGAAAAAATAGATGACTTGGAATTGGGTAGGAAAATCATGACACACATTGTAGTTCAAGCAAGCGCGTGATTTCTGGTACGGAACCTTCAATTACTTTGAAGGCGTGATTATCTAGGTATCTTGGAAATAATTCAGCGAGGGTTCTGGAGAGAGATGGCGCAATTTCAGAAGTTTTGACCACTGCGCAACACCCAGCTGCGATCGCGCCGAACAATGGTTGAAGGCTTAAACAGAGTGGATAATTCCACGGTCTTAGATGAATGGTACTGGTCAGGGAAAAATCTCTAATCGGAAGAAGAAGAGCATACGCGATGATCAAAACGACACCTTTGGGTTCTTTCCTGACTTTTTGTGTCCAACCATCTTGCCAATCTTCATTGAACGGGGACATGTCTTCATCTTTTGTCAATTCTCTGATTTCTTTGGCATATATGATCGAGCGCTGAGCAACGAGATTTATCTCCGACAGGAAGACCTCGAAGCGAGGCTTGCCTAGGTCTTTGTTGACAGCTTCCGCCAAAGTATCTGCATTGTCTTGAACAAGACGAGCAAGCTGTAGCAGTTGTTGCTGGCGCCAAGTTATGGATTTAGTACGGCCTGAGGCAAAAGTGTTCTTGAGCTCGGCGCGAATCTGGAGGAGTAGAGGTCATGCCAGATAATGGATGTCATCAGCAAAGGATGGATGCAACAAACCTCAGGGAATTCGTCAAGGGAAGGCATTGCTCGTAGGTTGATTGGCAATAGGCATCTTATGAAGGAGCTTCAATGAGAACACGTTTCCAGGATGCGAATGGCAGTTGATCGCCGGAGTCTGATACAAGGTTTAATCTGTAGGGAATGTTATGAGCATGCAGGTATCTATTTTCTTTAGACTCTGGAGGCACATCATCATTCGTCACCATTGGACGATAAAGGGCACTTCAATGCCGACAGGTGAGGTGATAGCAGGAATAGGATCAAAATGACTCTTGGCATCATCCACATTCTCGTCATTCTTTTGGTTTCTGGACGACACGAATCATCTATCGGCAGTGAAATCCTAGCAGTTGTAATTTGTTGAATGGAATGGGAAGATGAAGGTTATCCAGCATGAAGGTTCACAATTGGTTACAGTGGTGGCAAGCAAAGATGAGTTAGCCGTAGGCGCAGCGGTAGATCTTCGTTTGATTCTAATTTTAGAACCTTTCAGTCATGGCTTCAACATATGACTTGAATATCGGCACGAGATAGCAAGTCGCACAAGGACCCCGCACAAATTGTTGACACGCTCCCATACTCATCCTCTTGTGACCTGTAGCCATGTCCACAGTGGCAGCAGATTTCTCCAGCGTTCCAATTCTTGACTACTCCTTGGTATCTTCCTCTCATCCAGGTCACAGAGAGGTGTTCATCAGCCAACTTCGCTATGCATTAATCAATGTCGGCTTTCTGTACCTGAAAAATCACTCTGTGCCGCAATCCACTGTCAATCAGCTGATAGACTTCATACCACGACTCTTCGATCTTCCGCAAGAGGCCAAGGATAGAATACGAATGCAAAATTCACAACATTTCCTTGGGTATTCTAGGCTGGGTACAGAGTTGACAAAGGGAAAGGTCGACCAGAGGGAGCAGTACGACTTTGCGACAGTGCATAAATGTAGATGGCAAAAGGGAGATCCGGATTACTATCGTCTCTGGGGAGAATGTCAGGTGAGTGCCAGAGTCTCTGTCGCTCTGCTGGATTGACTTTATCTGCATTTCCTAGTGGCCAGATCAACCCGGATTTAGGGAGACGTGCGAAGCCTACCTCGAAGAAGTTGAGCAACTCAGCTACAACTTCAGTTCCCTTATGGCAGAAGCTTTCGCGCTTGGACCCCAAGGTCTGGCACACTTCTACGGTGACAAGGAGCTTATGCAGCATCGTGCAAAAATTGTTAAATACCCTGTGGCTGCCCATGAAAATGAGCAAGGAGTAGGCCCTCATTATGATGCCGGCTTTCTCACCTTCGTATATCAATTTTTAATTCTGTGTATTCCATCATTTACCAATCGACAAGCTACTCCAAGCATCTCCACACCAAGGTTTACAAGTTCAGAACCTATCTGGACAGTGGATCGATGTACCTCCTATCCATGGTACTTTTGTCGTCAACATCGGAAAAGGTCAGATGATCCCCTTCTTTCCTTTGCGTCATTTCTGACTTTCACTACTATAGCTTTTGAATTTGTTACCCGCGGTGTCGCTCGAGCCACATCTCACCGAGTCTTATCACCAAAAGGCAAGACCCCAAGATACTCGGTCCCATTCTTCCAGAATATCTCTTTACAGATCCGACTGGCAGACGAGATACTTGATCGTACGTTGTTGTCATTATCAAGGAAGATACAATTTCGAGGATGTCGCTACAGTACCTCCTGAAATCTTGAAATTACGCGATGAACGAGGGACCATCGCACCTACAGATTGTATGTTACGCTCGTACCTCAATTCTTATGGAATCGAGCTGTTGACATTTCCATTCAGCCATAAATTTTTCTGAATATGACAGAGAGCCTTCGGGTCAAGTCAATCTAATTGGTCGGGTCAAGTCAGTCCTAGTCGATTCTCAAGCCGAATTTATTCTCATACTATTGTTCCAGGAGCCATCCTGACACCGCAGAAATTCACTATCCTGAAATTTTCAGGGAAATATTCCCAAATGGATACACTGGAAAGGAATGATATCGTAGGAGAGGTCACTGTACAAATGTTAAATGTATATCCATACTCAAGCTCTAAAAGAAAACTGGGTTTATTTGTACATGTATTACCCAGAGTGCTTGAGACATCAATACTGATCATCAATACTGATCCACCAAAGCATGCCATTCTTTCAGGGCGCTTATAACTTTGAGCTTCACGGAGGAATTTTCTCTGGAGAGAGACGCCATCGACGCCTTCATCATGCGAATAGCAAACAACCTGTAGCTGTTCATAGGCGCACTGACTCCGAGGCTTCTGAAAATATCACTGATGAGGAAGCCCAGACTCCTCCTGGTTCACCGAGTTGTCTAGAATTTGCATTGGTGTTCCTGACTGACTCACTATTCAGTCAGATCTATATGCAACTTCTTCTCCGTCTTCCGTCTCATTACTTCGATAGAGTCGATCGACTGTCCAGAGATGCCAACATGGCTCTCAAAGAGATCCTGGATCTGGCTGTTGAATCGAATATGAAGTGTGGAGATGATTTCCAAACTCAAATACTCGACCTTGGACAACACTCGTCTTCAACTATTGTGGATCCGGACTCTCTTCCGCCGGCTTATCGCCAATTGACTGTTCGATGGAGCTGCTTCATAGATGACTTACTTGAAGAATGGAGGACGCTGAACATTGTCTCAGCCTTATTGGTCCCGTGAGTAATTGTTTTGTTGCTCAGATGAAGTGATCCAAGCATATGCCAGAGGCATATTGACCATGTTCCAGGTGACAGGAGCGAGCAATGACCCCGTAACGCGGTACCTTGCATTTTGGTCCCTGATATCGGCTCTTATCAGCCTGCTTTATGGCTGCGCCTTCATTATCCAGTTTTCACGAATGCGCAAGCCTTCGATCGCAATCGAGTGGGCTTTTGTGAGTCCCATCCATGGTGTATTGATGAAACTTGACAAATCATAGGAGGCGCAGAATCCGCATTCGTCCTTTTGGAGTGTGGGGGTAATGTTGTCCTTGCCTGTCGTTTGGTTATCATGGTATGCTTCAGAGTTCTGCTTTATAGCACATTCTAAATCCTGTTAGGTCCATCATTGCGTTCGTAGTATGCATCATAGCATTTATGTGGCGATGTGACGCAAATCCTCCCCCTGAGTTTCTTGTACCTCCTCATACCGAACTGGCCTTTCGTATCTTTGTGTCTACAGTATTAGGGGTTGGAGCATTCTATGGTATGCTTATATTAACTTCTTTTAGGCGCTACGGACCTACGATGGATCAGGCCTTGAGCGGTCGCATAGACTTATATATCGCATCCGCAACCTCTCATTCTACCTTATCTCCCCCTGACTCTTTTACCCGATCTCCTACGTTGTTAAAATCCCGAAGGCAAGGATCAAAAAAAGGGGCATCTTGCTCAAGCTCACCCCCATATCCTCTGCTATCAGGAGGTCGATCAGTCGGCTTTGAGCCGAGTTCTTCCATTACCTCTCATCACTCCTCTTCACTCTCCAACACGGTTCTCTTCACGCAGGCAGAAAAACCAATCTCATCTTCTGATGCAGAACCTGTGGAGTCTACCAATGGACCAGCAAGGAAGGATTATGAATGCTAATATGGTTGATAAATTTGCCCAGAGAGGTTTGATGTCATATGTACTGTCATGTGTACAGTCAATAGTCACAATTGTGATGCTGTACATGCAACTCCAGAAATATCACAAACAGTATGTACAGCACTTGCCATTTATATTTCTAGAATCAAAATATGCCAGGTTGTTTGTACCTAGGGCTCAATGAGAGAAATTCCATGGGATAAGGAGGTGTGTGGAGCTAGAAATCGGTGCGTTTTTGAAAAATAAACGTCTGCTGTGTCTAGTACAATTACTTGTTGATTGATTTCGTTTCAAATTCCTTATCACTGATCTTTGATTTTCCTTATCATTTATTTAGACTATCTTTGTCATCAGGAAGAGCTGGCTTTGCACCTCGGTTTTCTTCTTTTAGGGACTGAGGCGAATACTTTGTGTTTACTGACTGTACCCTAGCAGGTACTTGGAATAAAGTTCTCTTTTTTTTTTTTTTAGGAACTATGCTACAAAAGTTTTTTTAGCAGCAAGCATACCATGTTTTGCATACCTCCAAAGTTGTTCAGCACCTCAGTTATTTTTTGATCCTAAGGCTATGCTCTCCATCAATTTACTAAAAATATCTACACCAAGTATTTCCTGGGGTAGTTTTGACCATTCAGCGATACTGTAACTAAATAATTTGCTATTTACATGGTCATACAGCCTTGTGGATTCCCTTGATGATGGTATTAAATTGTTTGCAGTATGATGTATTCATCGATCACTTTCTGGAAGCAAGCTACACATTTACATGTGAGATGTGACATGTTTGACTTAATGTCAACTGATGATGGAGATATGCCGGCTTGGTCTTTGTCATGTCATCATGATTGAGGTAATCTATCAAGTCATCGACGTGTCGATATCATGAAATGACAGGCTTCCATTCCAGTCCTTGATGATGTTGAGAACATCCTTTCGAAAGCTCGCTCCATTGAAAGGTCCCATTCGAGTTCCAATTATTGGTAGGCCTCACGTAGCGAACAAATGGAGGATCTTCTGATATCAGGATGCTCATTAGGCTGCCTGTCATTACTTCTTGGAACCAGGACACCTGAGCATATTCTTGATCTATGGGCAAAGAAGTACGGTCCGATATACTCGTTCTGGCTTGGAAATCAACAATTCGTCATCCTCTCCGATCCCAATGTCGTGAAGGACCTGCTTGTCTCCCAGAGCGCAATATTTTCCTCTCGCAAAGACTTCCATATCAAATGCCATACTATTCTCGCCGGACGTGGGATTACAGCTACACCGTACGATGCAAAATGGCAAGTACCGTTTTTTTTGCGGAATTTTCCTGCCAGATGGTGACCAGAACATCTAGGAGAGCGCATCGGAGTATTGCAAAGAGGTGGCTTGACAAGAGCCCTGTGAAGCATCGAACCGAGGAGCTAGTTTCAGAATGCAACAAGCTGCTCAGACAACTTTCTGTCACCACTGAGCCCATTTGTGTCATAGATCACTACGTTGCGAACAATATTTTAAGAGTGACCTTTGGTGCAGACGAGGAAAGCCTCGGCTCTGCCAAGTATAATGAAATACTCGAGATGATTTGGGATTTTGTGCAAGTCAAACCGCATGATTCACCACATCTGAAAAGTCAAATACTGACTGAATTGCAGTGACAGTACGGGTCCCATGTCTAATGCAGTCGACTTTGTCCCATTTCTTCGATATTTACCCAGTGCAAGTACCACAAGAGCCCAGCGCCTCCACGAGAGGGTTGTTGGAATCATAGGTGGCATCTTGAGGGATATGGATGAACAGCTTCAAGCAGGAGAATTGTTGCCAGACTGCTTGGCAAAGTCCTTGCTCGAGAACAGAGGCAAAGAGAATCATGATTGGCTAGACATCGTTATGCTCTGCGCTGCCTTCATAGTACCTGGATTCGCTTCGGTGGGTGCCGAAACCTGGAGGTGGCATGCAAGTGAGTGTTAAAGTTTCAATAATAGGTTACATCAGTTCTGAGAGCACTTGTCATGACTATTTCTCGTCATCCCGAGGCGCAAGAACGGGCACACGAGGAACTTGATAGGATTGTGGGTAGGGACCGACCACCGACAGTCCTGGACGAAGAAGAATTACCGTTCATCCGCGCAATCATCAAGGTAGGCTAGTGGTGAGCATTGCGAACATGAGCCACACTCACCACGGCCGATTTTAGGAAGTGGAGAGGCTCCATAACCCGCTTTGGCTGGGGACACCACATTTCAGTACACAGGACTTTGAGTATCGTGGTTATTTGATTCCCAAGGATTCTGTCGTTGTTATTAATACCGTATGGAATACCCCATCGTTAAACACATTTAAACCAATCTCCTTGCCTTTAGTATACCATGCACCATGATCCTCAAATGTATCCAGACCCACATTCCTTCATGGTCAGTCGTTGCGCTAGCAATACAAGAAATAGCCCTCACATGTTCTTTCAGCCAGAACGCTATCTTAAAGACAATGTCCCTTCTTCTGAATCCGTAAACGCGCAAGATGCAAGGAAACGTGACCATTGGGCTTTCGGCGCTGGGTGAGCGAATTTGTAATCATCATCGAGATTCTGATGGCACAAATTAACACAGAAGGCGTATCTGTCCTGGAATACATTTAGCGGAAAAAGAGATATTCCTAGCCGTGGTTCATATACTCTGGGCGTTCCATGTTGAAGCTGTGTCTAAGCAAAAAAATGTTCAAGAAACACGAGAGAGGGCCTGGGGCAATCATCCGATAGCGAGCCATGAGATAAAGATGATGCCGCGCTTTGAAAATTGGGCTGATATACTTGATATCTGATACGTGATTGTCCATATTAATATTACGTCCATGTTAATTGAGATGACACTCTAAAAAGCGGGAATAACAAAAATTCACGTGATTGGTGCTGAAATGAGAAGAGCAGGTGGGATGTGTGTGAGAAACGATGAGTAGATCAAATATAAATATCATGGCTGCAAGTATTCTTCCAGGGTCCATGTATCCTCAGGCTCGGACCGTGGGTCAGATATTCCTGACAGGGAAGTTATCATCATTGCCTTCGCTATCAGTATTCAAATAGCCCAGACCCCCCTAATGAATGCGAAACAATACTCGCATGGTGAAAAAGCTATGAAATCATCTAGTTACATTTTTGGAATTGATTGTAATCAAAATGCAAATCCCGATTTGCAATTCAGGTTGACTTTACATCTCTGATAATTCGTGCAAATGCATTATACAAAAAAAATTTGACATCAAGTGATCTCTCTACTCCTGTTTCTAAACACACAGCAGAGTTTTGGAACCAAGGAAGGCAAGATGTGTTCCTCCCCCATCTTCGCAGTTCCTATTATTGGGGGAGTACACGCACTTGGTTCGTTCCTCCTCCAAAGTGTTTCCTCCAACTATCCGAAACATCAACAACGGATATGGCTTTCAAAGTCCAAATCTCTATTTCCTTCATAATTGACTATGAACGCAACCGTCACAAGAGTCGCTACAAAACGAAAAACTCTTCACCATAATCAAGCAAAAGCTCCGTCCCCGGTCCAATATCTCTACACGCAAAAATGCCAATACGATGTTCACTGTTCACCAAACGGACTAGGAAGAACAATCAATATTCCTTCACGCCAAAAGAGACGCCAAAACACGAGGGGGAGTCATTTACCATAAGCACGAACGTTGGCATCCTCCCCAGAAGCGTGATTGATATATCGCGATTCATTCCCCGTCGTCGTTCCATCAATCGTCAACACCGAATTGAGTTTGAACATGTATTGGCGGTTCATGTGCGCCGCAACAGCACTGCGTTACAACAAAGGTTCCATGATAGTGAAATCCAAGGACTGCAAAAGCGGAGATGGACCTACTCCCGGGAACGCACGGTCGGATCGTAGATGATATCACCGACATATTCTAGTAGTGGACATTGAACCCAAGTCGGCGAAGAGAAAGAGATCGATAGGGCATGTTGTACCTATGATAAAATCTCCCTTACGAGCGGATTCCACCAGATAGTAGCCCAAACCCCATTTGCTTCTGTGTACAAAACCTTGCTGTCCAGGTCATGTGAGCATGGACGCCCATGGAACAATGGCGCCTACCTTGTGTCGCATATGTTGAATAGATGAATTCCTGCATGCCTCTGCCAACGGATCTTTACTCTCGCATTTAACACACAACACCGGGTCGCATTCTCTCCTCGCTCTGAAACACGGACATCGGTCGGTTCCACAGGTTTTATGAGTCGTAGGGTCATCTTGAGCACCAGCAGATATACTGGCTCTAGACTTGGTACACTGACATCCGCGCCATTTCCGCATACAGGGCGACAAAGGATCGGCGGCGGCGGCGGGACATGCACAAAACCCGGTACAATGAGCGTCATTAAGAGCGCAAGGACACCGATTGGCTAGCGTACAAGGACCGGAGTGTGTACATGGATAATTGGGTATGAATGTCTCTGAACCCAAATCTGAGAAGAGTCAGTCCATGGATTGAGGAAGGGGTAGAGGAAAGGTACCAGCAAATTCTATCTTGGTGCATTTCCGCGAATGGTTTTGTTTCGACGTCGTAAGAGGAGGTTGTGCTGCGAACCATTGTTGTCGTCGTGACGCCACCTTACGGGAGTGAGGATGCAAAGCCAAGTCAGAGGTGAATAAAAAGCACTTCGCTACAAGATTTTCGCATAATGGTAGACAGATCACAGGGAGATGTATCAGGGCCGTATCGCAGAGTTGTGTGGAGGAGGTTGAGGTCGTCTTGAGACCAATTAGACAGCTATCATGATTGGAATTTGAGAGGGAAAGAGGGAGAAGGGCAAACGTACTGTGTGCATACGCGGGGGCGCAAGGACGAAACAGTGTTGACTGCATGGGTTTGTGATTGAATTGTATATATCCAGATTTGAGAGTGTTGGTGGGACAGAGGGAGGAAGTGGTCTTGGTTCGTCTGTAGGCAGGCTTGAGAGCGGCTTTGAGAAAAGACTGAAGGCGTACAGTTGTGGGTATTACAATAGCCATAAAAACAGTCGGACAGACAAAAGTGCTGCAAGATGTCAGTCAGAGTCTGAGAAGGAGAGAGGTGGGAGGAGTAGTGGGGCGAATAGGGCACGGTTGCCGGGAGAAGTGGGTCTGAAGGCGGCCAGCTGGGGTAGTCACTGGTGGTCTGAATTGGTGAGCTGGACGGGGGATGGGAGGGAGAGAGTACCGTCTGCGGGCGCCGGTGTAGAGAAGGATGTTGTGCACGAGCTGGGGAGGGATGACCTGCGCGGCGAGAATGGCGTCCAGGGTCATGTTGAATTCGTCGCCGATGAGATCCTTGATGGTCTGCACGCAGACGACCTCTACTGGTTCCATGGGTAAACGACCGAGGCAGCAACAGCCACTCACAGTCTGGATCAAGGACATGGTGCCAGCCAAACGTCTCGTAGTGCTCGTCCATGTGCGCCTCGTGCGGGAACGAGCCGTCGTCTGAGAACGGGACGAATGGCATTGGATTCAGGTCGTCGCCGACGAGAATGCTCCGTCTGAGAGGCGTCGTCGAGGTGTAGTGCGGGCAGGGCGCGAGGGCAGATGGGATGGCGACGACCTCGGCGGGGAGGACGGTGACGACGTTTGGCGACGAGGAATAGTCGTACACGGTGATCTCGTTGTCCTCGCAGCCGTCCTCGTTGTCCTCGCAGCCGTCCTCGTCGTCCTCGTCGTCCTCGTCGTCCTCAGCAATGTCCTCCGGCGCTGCAGCCAGCAGCACGGCCAGCGACTGCCTTGCGTCGTGCTCCTTCCACCCATAAAAGCTGAGCCAGTTCGAACGGAACACCCGCGCAACAACACCGGCAGACATCCAGAGAGCAGCGTATTACTTAATATCGCCTCTTTCTCAAAACCACCATGGCCGCACGTCCGCCTGGAAAGCCTGACCTCTCTGGCTACAACTACGGCGCTATATCGTCCCTCGTCCTCACCGCAGACCGCTCAGTCCTTCCACGCCGCGACAAGGAGCCAGATGGCGCTCCAACCTCCCTGGTCGGTCGTATAAACCCAAATGAAATGGGCTCTCGCGTCCTCCGCGCACAGCCAAAGGATCTGGACAAGAAAAAGAAAAAAGCGCTGGCAGCTGCTGCAGCAGAGGGCCACGACGAGCAGAGAAGGGAGAGGCGAAGGGCTATGGAGAGCGGTGGCTTCGGGTATACCGATATCATCGAGGCCACCCAGGGCGTGGAGGGCTTGACGTACAGACCACGCACCGCAGAGACAAAGGAGGTCTATGAGCTCATGCTGTCCATCGTTCATATGGCCCTTGGTGACCAGGCCCAGGACATCGTGCGGTCCGCAGCTGATGCAGTCCTCGAGTCCTTGAAGCAGGAGAACGTAAAGGATTTCGACAAGAAGCGAGACGTCGAGGGGGTGCTTGGCCCGATTACAGGAGAGCAGTTCTCCCAGCTGCTCACTCTATCGAAGAAGATCACGGATTGGGCGGGCGACGGCGACGAGGACGCAGGCGTCGATCCAGACATGGAGAGGAAGGATGCGCAAATCGACGATGAGGTTGGCGTCGCCGTTGTCTTCGACGAGGAAGAACAGGAAGAAGAGGACGATGCAGAGGGCTACGAAGTCCGTGAAGAGTCTTCTGGCGACGAAGATGACGGTGACAACGACGAACACGAACTGGATGCCGACGCTCCCACAGATGATTCTCTCCTCATTGGCGGAGAAACCCGCGACAAGGCTCAGAATGCCCAAAAAGACATTATTTCCCCCCATTCCATCGATGGTTTCTGGGTCCAACGGCAGATCTCAGAAATATATCCAGATCCTGTCACCGCTGCAGACAAGGCTGCGTCTGTCCTCTCTATCCTCGGCTCAGAGTCCAGTCTCCGTGACTGCGAAAACCAGCTCATGGAACTCTTCGACTATCAGTCTCATCACATCATCCAGGTTTTCATCAAAAATCGCGACGCTATCGTCTGGTGCACAAAGCTCATGCGCAGTGATGCCGATGAACGGGTTAATGTCGAGGTCGCCATGCGCGAAAAAGGAGTCGGATGGATTTTGCGCGAGCTCGCTGGTGGTAAAGAGACCAAGAACGAGTCAGACGCGATGGACGTCGACAATACGGCTAAAATAGAGGTACCCAAGACTGCAACACTAGCTCCTGGCTCGACTGTCCAACCCAAGCGTATCTTGGATTTAGAGAGTATGGCGTTCAGCCAAGGAGGGCATCTCATGTCAAACAAAAAATGTAAACTTCCCGAAGGCTCCTTGAAACGTTCCAAGAAGGGTTATGAGGAGATTCATGTTCCTGCCCCCAAGTCTAAGCCTGCCACTGATGGCGAGCTTGTGCCCATCACCGCCCTCCCTCCTTGGGCTCGCGAGGCATTCACCGTCCCTCGCCTTAATCGTGTCCAAAGCAAACTCTATCCTGTCGCTTTCGGAAGCGAAGAACCAATTCTTCTCTGCGCCCCTACAGGTGCCGGAAAGGTGTGTGTTCAAACGTATCTCTTTCTATGAGTGTCACTCACACAAATTACAGACCAACGTCGCCATGCTCACTGTTCTCAACGAGCTCGCCAAGTGGCGGAACGAGGAATCAGGCGAGTTTGATCTCAATGGTTTCAAGATCGTCTATATTGCCCCCATGAAGGCCCTTGTACAGGAAATGGTCGGCAATTTCCAAACCCGTCTCAAGTCGTTCGGCATCAAAGTCGGCGAGCTCACTGGTGATTCTCAAATGACCAAGCAACAAATCGCCGAGACGCAGATTATCGTCACTACGCCAGAAAAATGGGACGTTATCACCCGCAAGAGCACTGATACCAGTTATACTAATCTTGTTCGCCTTGTCATCATTGATGAGATTCACTTACTCCATGATGATCGTGGACCCGTTCTCGAGGCCATTATTGCCCGCACCATTCGTCGTATGGAGCAGACTAATGAATATGTCCGTCTCATCGGTCTCTCTGCCACCCTTCCCAACTATCAAGACGTTGCTACTTTCCTCCGTGTGGATGAAAACAAGGGTCTTTTCTATTTCGACGCAACCTACCGGCCTTGCGGTCTCCAACAGCAGTTCATCGGTATCATGGAGAAGAAGGCTATCAAACGCTACCAAGTCATGAACGATGTATGCTATGAAAAGGTCCTTGATCAGGCTGGCAAGAACCAGACCCTTGTCTTTGTTCACTCTCGCAAGGAAACTGCAAAAACTGCAAAATTCCTCAGAGATATGGCAGTCGACAAGGAAACCATTACCCAGTTTGTCAAGCCCGAAGGGGCAACGCGAGAAATCCTTACGGAGGAAAGTGGGAATTGTAAGGACCCAAACCTCCGTGATCTGCTGCCCTTTGGCTTTGCCATCCACCACGCCGGTATGTCACGTGAAGATCGTACACTTGTTGAAGATCTCTTCGCGGAAGGCCATGTCCAAGTCCTCGTCTGTACTGCGACACTCGCTTGGGGCGTCAATCTTCCTGCACATACAGTTATCATCAAGGGCACGCAAATATACAACCCAGAAAAGGGTCGATGGGTGGAACTTTCGTCGCAGGATGTATTGCAAATGCTTGGCAGGGCTGGGAGGCCACAGTACGATACCTTTGGCGAGGGTGTGATTATCACGAACCATGGCGAGCTGCAGTATTATTTGAGTCTGTTGAACCAACAGCTGCCCATTGAAAGCCAGTTCGTGAGTAAGATGGTGGATAATCTGAATGCGGAGATCGTGTTGGGTACGGTGAGGAATCGGGACGAGGCGGTACAGTGGTTGGGCTACACGTACCTGTGAGTTTTTTTCTTGAGCCTTTTTTGAGCCGATTCTGATGATGAAATGATAGGTATGTGAGGATGCTGAAGGATCCGGGATTGTATGGTGTCGGTGTCGATTATCGAGAAGAGTCTGGACTTGTACAAAAACGCGCCGATATCGTTCACTCTGCTGCGGTGCTACTCGAAAAATGCCAACTTGTAAAGTATGAACGTGCGTCTGGACGGTTCCAGAGTACTGAACTTGGGAAGATCGCATCCCATTATTACGTGACGTATAATTCGATGATGGTCTATACGAAGCATCTGAAGCCGACCATGTCAACATTGGAATTATTTAAAGTTTTTGCATTGAGTAACGAGTTTAAACTGATACCTGTTCGTCAGGAGGTAAGTTTGATGTGTTTTGGGGGGTGGTCAGCGTGAAATTAACTGAGTTCCAAGGAGAAAATGGAGCTCTCAAAATTGTTGGAGAGGGTTCCAATTCCGGTCAAGGAGGGGGTCGAAGAGCCGGCAGCCAAGATAAATGTGCTGTTACAGGCGTATATCTCGCAATTGAAACTTGATGGGTTCGTACTCGTAGCAGATATGGTGTTTGTCCAACAATCAGCTGGACGGTACGTTTTTTTTGATCGGTTTTCCTTGCTTATTTGTTAGTCTAAATGGTGACGCTGGGCAGGATTCTGAGAGCGATCTTTGAGATCTGTTTGAAGCGTGGATGGGCGGTACCTGCAAAAGCCGCTTTAGATTTGTGTAAAATGGTTGAGAAGAGGATGTGGGGAAGCATGACACCCTTGAGACAGTTCAAGGGCGTGCCGAGCGAAGTTGTGAGGAGAGCAGAAGGCAAACAGTTTGTAAGTTGTCTCTGTTGTACTGTTGTTTCAGCGAGTGCTGATGTTTTTTTTTTTGACTTGATAGCCCTGGTATAGATACTTTGACCTTTCGCCGCCAGAAATTGGGGAATTGATTGGGATTCAGAATGCAGGCAAGCTGGTGCATCGGTTGGTGCATAACTTCCCCAAACTTCAGTGAGTTGTAACTTGGCTTTGGTCGCATGTCGTATCTGATGTTTGCGTCTTATTAAGACTTCAGGCTCAAGTCCAACCTATCACGCGGTCACTCCTCCGCGTTGATCTTTCCATTGTTCCTGATTTCCGCTGGGATGAAAAGGTCCATGGATCTGCGGAAACTTTTATCATCCTCGTCGAGGACGTCGACGGAGAGATAATCCTTTTCCATGACAGCTTCGTTTTGCGACAACGTTATGCCGAAGATGAGCATAATGTCACTCTCACCGTACCCATCTTTGAGCCTGTCCCTCCAAATTACTACATATCTATCATATCGGACAGGTGGCTACATTCCGAAACAAGATTGCCAATTTCATTCAAGCACTTGATTCTTCCTGCCAAGTTCCCTCAACCCACATCCCTCCTCGACCTTCAATCGCTACCCATATCTGCATTGCACAATCAAGAGTTTGAAGGTATTTATACATCGACAATTCCATCCGTAGGCTTCAACAAGATTCAGACGCAAGTGTTCCAAGCATTGTACATGTCTGATGAAAATGTGTTCATTGGGGCGCCGACCGGTAGTGGCAAGACTGTATGCGCAGAATTTGCACTGTTGAGGTTATGGAGCAAGAGAGAACAGCCGAGGGCGGTTTGCATACTACCATTTCAGGAGATGGTGGATATGAGAGTGGAGGAGTGGAGGAGGAAGTTTGGAAATGTGCAAGGTGGAAAAGAGGTTCTTGCGCTTACGGGGGAGACGAGTGCGGACCTGAGATTGTTGGAGAAGGGGGATGTGGTCATTTGTACGCCAAATCAGGTGGGTTTGTCGTCTTTTGAAATATGGTTTTTTTTTGAATCGATTTCTTTCTGTAGTGGGATGTGTTATCAAGACGGTGGAGGCAGAGGAAGAACGTGCAGAATATCGGACTGTTGATTGCCGATGAGATCCAGCAGGTCGGAGGAGAAGTTGGACCAACATATGAGGTAGTGATCTCGAGGACCAGATATGTGTCGTTCCAGACAAAAGTTCCGACGCGTATTGTTGCGTGTGGTGTGTCACTTGCCAATGCGGAGGATTTGGGAGAGTGGATTGGTGCCAAGTCGCACACTGTTTTCAATTTCTCTCCAAAGTAAGTTCACCTCTTTTCATGATCCTGATCTCGTTTAATAATACTGTGTCATAGTGCTCGACCATTGAATATGGAAATACATATTCAATCGTTCACGATCCCCCATTTCCCGTCCCTGATGATCGCCATGTCAAAGCCTGCCTATCTTGCTATACTTGAATACTCGCCCACAAAACCTGTACTGGTCTTTGTACCATCGAGAAGGCAGTGTCGTCTCACGGTCGATGATTTGCTCACTCACTGTGCCGCTGATGACGAGCCTGATCGATTTCTGAATATTGAGCGTGAAGAGCTTGAGAAACATCTCGCTCATGTGAGGGATAAAGAACTTGCAGAGACGTTGGAACATGGTATTGGTTTCTTCCACGAGGCACTAGACAGACAGGATAAGAGGATCGTGCAGCGTTTGTTTGAGAGTGGTGCTATCCAGGTCTTGGTCGCGTCAAAGGTAAGTGATGACCAGTTGAAGTATCAAAATTATTCACGTTGTCCAGGATACTGCGTGGAATCTTCCTGTCGTGAGCCATATGGTCATCATCATGGGTGTCCAGTCATACGAAGGCAAAGAACATCGATACGTTGATTATCCAGTTATGGACGTCCTTCAGATGATGGGACGTGCGTGTCGGCCGAGCGAGGATGATAACAGCAGATGTGTCCTTATGTGTCAACAAGCAAGGAAGGACTTTTATAAAAAGTTTTTGGCAGAGGGGCTACCGATCGAGAGCCATTTACCCACACACCTATTGCATGATTACTTCTTGGCAGAGATTGCAGTGAAGACAATTGAGAATAAACAGGATGCAATGGTCAGTTGAAGAAGTACTACAACGGACTCGATGCTGATGAAATTGATAGGATATTCTAACGTGGACATACTTTTACCGTCGAATGACACAGAACCCGAATTACTACAACCTGCACAACGTCAGTCATCAACATTTGTCGGATCATCTTTCGGAATTAGTTGAAACAACTTTGAATGATCTCGTCAACTCGAAATGTATCGCGATTGGTAAGTTGATCAATTGTTTTGTGTCTTGATATGTATTGAAAAAAATGATTAAGAGGATGAGATGGATGTTTCTGCGCTCAACTTGGGTATGATTGCGGCATATTACAATATCTCCTGTAGGTGACCTGCAAAGGGCTGTTGGAGCTGTGTTTCTCATATTTTTTATAGATGTCACTGTCGAGGTGTATACTCTCTCCCTGAAGGAGCGGACTAAACTCAAGGGTCTCCTGGAGGTTGTTTCCTCCTCCGCCGAGTTCGAAACGATCCCCATCCGTCGTCATGAGGATGTCTTACTGCGTCGCATATACGATCGTGTACCCGTTAAGCTCGACCGTGCTGATTTTGAGGCTCCACATTTCAAGACGTTCCTCCTACTTCAAGCACATTTTTCTCGCCTACAACTTCCTCCTGATCTTGCTGCTGACCAGGTGCTTGTATTAGAGAAAATTCTGAACCTGTTGTCGGCTTGTGTTGATGTCATGTCGTCGAATGCATGGTTGAATGCACTTGGTGCGATGGATCTGTCACAGATGTGTGTGCAAGCAGTGTGGGACAAGGACTCGCCCTTAAAACAGATCCCGCATTTTGAGTCTCAGGTGAGTTTTGCTTGATTCCATGTGAGTATCAATGCTAATTGATATACCGTAGGTCATTAACAGGTGTAATGAGGCTGGAATCGAGACTGTATACGATGTAATGGAGATGGAAGATGATGATCGTACCAAGTTACTACAGATGACGTCGTCTCAGATGTATGTTAACTGCATCACTACTTCTTGGAAGTTTGGCTTACCGTTGGTTTAGGCGTGACGTTGCGATGTTCGTAAACTCGTACCCGACCCTGGAAGTTTCCTATGAGCTCGCGAAAGACGACTATACGGCTGGCTCTCCAATATTGCTCAGAGTTAGCCTCTCACGAGACATCGACGAAGATGAAGAAGACACAGAACAATCGGTCGTTGCCCCGTTCTATCCTTCGAAAAAGCTTGCCAACTGGTGGATCGTACTCGGAGATCGGGATAGTCGACAGCTTTATGTCATTAAGAAAGTCACCGTCACGAAAAGCCTCACAGTCAAGCTTGAATTCACGTTGCCGAAAGGGACTCATAAACCACGACTTTACGTTGTCTGCGACTCATATATCGGAGCTGATCATGATATCGAGCTAGAGTCGATTGAAGTTGCTGAGGGCGAGGAAAGTGATAGTGACGAGAATATGGATAGTGACGATTCCGATGATTAGTGTATAAACTATTTGCATTCACTTAATTATTGTGCTTGTTTTTTTTCGCGTGTAATCATACTTATTCTACCATCAGAGATTGGATCTGAAAGTGGCTAGGAGAGATGACACATTCAAAAAACATGGAGGATCTCTCCGGTGCAGTCCCTCTCTGTCTGGCAAAAATATGTGTTCGAGAAAAAACAGCTAAGGAAGTATCTAGTAATCACAACTTCATGATCATCTGTTTAATGGCTGGCATCCAGGTTGTGATGTTATCTGTTGATATTCCACGCGTGAGAAGGTCAACATGGATGGCCAACGCAGCGGGTCGGTCGCGAGCAGCCATCGCTAATCAAGAAACAACATCAGATCCGAAATTACATAACAAAAAAACCATAGTCTTACCTTGAGTTAAGGGGATCAACTGCTCTACGACCGGCTTCGATAGTGTCTCGCAATTGAGAGCGTCAAATAATGCATTGAGACGGCGGTCGAGGTCTTCAGCTAATCTTCGTTGTTGAGGCTACGGTAGCGCGAGGTTCATTGTCAGATAGCTTTCCTTGGAAAGGGGGCAATGGATAACATACGGGCATCACCTGTTTCAATCTCTCCAAATGCTCACTTAAGACTTGGTATACAGGTTTTACATCATCTGTGATATGACTCCGATCCCCAGGTGCTAGGAGCCATTAACTTACAACGATAATATCATTAAGCAGAAGATACATACGATATTTTGGTGCAGGCGGCTGAGCTCTAGTCGGTGCGGAAGAAGCAGCAGGAGGTCCTGAAACCCTCGGGGCACCGCTCATCCCAACAGGAGCAGGTGGCTGGGGAGGATGAGTGCCAGGAGGAAGTGCATAAGACATAGAATGAGACGGGGCCATCGATACTCTTGTAGGTGGTGCATACGGTCCAGAATTCACTTGGGAAGGGGGCGGAGGGGCGTATGGGCTTGGATTTGATGGTTGTGATGACATAGGATGAACATACGTTCCTTGTCCAGGTGGCGGTCGGGTCGACTGAGGACCTGTGGTTGATCCATGAGCAACAGGTGGAGGTGCATATTGAGATGGTGTCGGCAATCTGGGCGGTTGACCCGACACTGCTGGAGACATTCTCGCCGATTGTGGTAATCCCAAGCCCGTTGAAGGCGGCCTTGTTTGCAGGGATACCCCAGCTTGAGACAGTCCCGATTGTCCGTGATAACCTGCAGATGGTGGCGGAGGAATTGTACCTCTACTTCCTGGCCTTGGCGGCAGAGGAAGATTGGCCTGACTTTGACCCACATAAGGCGAGCCGGCTGGCGAGACATGGGTATTAGGGAAAGGTGATGTGATAGCAGTCAATTTTGAAACCATTGGCGGAGTTGCATTAGCAGAAATTCGCGAGGGACCGATGACTGGAGCGTCGTTCCAGCCAGTATTATCCTGGCGTTTCGGTGGAGCAACCAATGATCCATTATGACGTTGAGGCGGCGGCGGTATAACTGTGGCCTGAGACGCCCGTGGGAGAGGAGGCTGAGTCAATGAAGCGACCGGAGCGACTGGAGCATAAGTCGAAGTGGCATAAGGACCGACAGCTGGAACGGATGGTGCAGATACGTTTGCAGATGAAGTAGAATATGGGCCTGGTACAGGAGCAACGGGCTGGTATGAATAGGATGGTATCGATGTAACAGGGACAGAAGGATCGGGAACTGAAGAGTATCCATCAGTAGCCTGAAAACGTGACTGTGAAGGGGCAGGAGCGGAAGGAACAGCAGGAACAGCAACAGTGGGGGCACGAGTCGTACTCCGGACAGAGATAGCGTTGGTAGCGGACAAGATCCTCTGCCTTTCCGCTGTATGATCGGCACTATTTGACCCTTTATAATCCATGGGTATGAGCTTGATGAAGGCCGAAGCCTCATTCACAAGCCCCTGATTTGAGAGGATGTCGGCGTATTCAAAGTAAAGTTCATAAAGACTAGCGAGCTTGTAAGTCTTCGCATTTACTGTTTCTGTCTCCAAGGCAGTAGCTGAAGCCAACTGATCATCCTCGTATTTCGTGGCTGAGCGGAAAATCGAAACTTTCTCTACAAGGCTTTGAAGAGCACAGGCACGCGCAGAGTAGGGTGATCCAACTTCTCCACTGCCATTTTTCGCCAGACTCTGCTCTTCCTCCGCAAGTTCTTCTAACCAGATGTTGACGAGACGTTCCAAGCGAGCAGAAGCAAGATAGCTGAGCGTCGCATTCCTCCTAAACACATCAGCCCTAGCCCGAATGTCAGGATCCTCAGAACTTTTGGCAAGAGTAGATTGAAATTGAAGTCGAGTCCCAAGCTGTTCAGCAAGACCCGGAAATTCGTCGGCGGACGCAAATGTACATATAATAATAAAAATTTCTTGCCATTCTTGTAGATCAGCATTTTGAACGATATCGTCGAGGTCGTTGGTGACAATACAATGGAAAAGCCGGAGATAAGGAAGCGCAGTAGTTTGTCGTTCAAAATAAGCCTTCTGTACGAGTTGAAACAGTTCTGGACCACCGCGAACAGCGAAAAGGATAGCGTCGGCATAACGATCTGAAGACAGACAGAGGGAAACAGCAGAACGAAAATCTCCCAGTAGGATAGCTTTAGTGATTAAACGGTCGGTCTCAGACTCATCGATAGGATAGATCTTGAAGCTACTAGTCTTGATAATTTCCGAAGTGACGGACGAAGGGCCAGAACCAATGGTCGCAGCAACAGAGGAATCAAGGCCGTAATTGGTATGCGGGACAAATATATTTGGAGAGATACTGTCTGCCTGGGAAACACCAATGGTATTGAAAAAATCAGCACCAGTATCAAGCTGAGGAGTACCAGGCCCAGCGTCATCGCTGAAAAGGCTGGGAACTGTTGTTGTTGATTCACCGTCTGCACGCAAACCGCTTGCTGCATCAGAGGTCACGCTCGCACTGATTTCTGATGGCGTCTTCTCGCCAACACCATCATCATCCCCGTCCTCGTCTGCTTGACGCTCGGGCTCGGCAAATGAAACAACAGGTTCGTGGATACGCTGCCTTGAGGTTTCACCTGAACTTTTGGCAAGTTGCATATTTTCAATAGCTTCGGCAACTCGGGTGGCGACTTCAGATTTGGAAAATCCGAGAAGAGTGATGAGTTCATCACGAGATGTTGCATTGAATAAGTTAAAGAGAGCCTTCCAGCCCTCATTGTCAGCCTTTGAAGCCGCTATCTTTTCCTCAGCAAATGAATACAATGACTCCTTCTCTATCGCATCCTGTAATTTACGAGCCCGTTCTGCCAATTTCTTCTCCGTAACCACCCGAAGTATATGGATGGTACTACTCTGGTTTTTACCCTGGGCATTTGGTAGGGTAGAAACGGTGACAAGGGTTCCATTGAACGCGAAAGAACTAGACGCAGGACGTCGCAGCCAATGAGGCGACTGTTTAAGTGATAAAGCTGCATGCCGCGAGGACTGAGTAAACCCGGGAATATCAAAGACATCAGATTTAGCAATAGCCGGTTGGGTGGAAGATTCATTGGTGGATTGAATAGAGTGAATGCCGATGGTGCCATCAAAGGAAGCAGTGGCGAAGAGGTCGGGATTACGAGGGCACCAATCGACTTGGAAAGCCCAATTGTCATGGGAAGGAAGCTTTTATAGTTTTAATCAAGGCCAGAGTGTCGATGGGCGGTGGATAACATACCTCACCGATGATCTCCGACGTCTGGGGATTCCAGCATAGGGCACGATTATCTTTTCCACAAGAGAGAAGGAGGTCTGCGTCTTGTTTGCACCATGATAATGACAGAACGCCTTTATCGTGACCAGTGAGGATCTGGAGATCGTGTTAATGGGGCATGATGTGACAAGAAAAGGGTGAGGGACCTTTTCAGGTGCGCGTGCATTACGAAGATCCCACACCATGATGATGGGTGACGAGTCGTCCTCAGAAGCAGTGACAAGTCGTGTGGCCTAGCAAGAATCAGTATAGTGAGACTTTGAAGAGGCCGATGGACATGCATTGTCCGGGTGCCAAGCGATATCGCTCATCCCACGTCGACCTCCAACAGCCAAACCGCCACCGATAGCTACTTGTCCTGCAAGCGTCCCAGCCCCTCCACCGTAGGCGAGAGCAACAACTTCTCGCTTTCCTCTGAGGTCCCACACAACAGTATAGCCGGTACTACTAGAGCCAGCAAGCACGTATTGGACTTGTTGATTCCAAGCGACCGAGGTAATCTCATCTAGCTTGGTACTACGAGAGCCAGGCGTAGGTGCATAGGGTTTGCTGGGGTCTTTTAAGTCCCAGACGTAGACCTGAATGAACTTGAGCTTGAGACGGCATCAGCACTGGCAAGCATACCTCTCCGCTTACACCACCAGACGCAAGAAGACTGGTCTGGATTGGATTAAAATCGAGGCCACGTACTGGGCCAGTATGAGTCGTGTTGCGAAGGATCAGGGACTCAGGCCTGGGTTGTGGTGAGTAAAGGGGCGACGGTGAATGGAGACGAACATACCCTCCACCAGCAAGAATTTTTGAGGGATCCCACAATGCCAACTCACCGTTCTCGAGACCAGCAGCGATGACACCGCGAGGTCGTGTCGGGTCGACATAACCCCAGGCCAGGCGGTTGAACCTAGGTCCATGATAATATATCAACAACAATGTCCGATATATCATACCTAGAGGTGTCGATCACTGAGCCTTTTGGTCCCTTGGCTGGATCGGCTCCCAGTTGGAATTCATCGTCATCAAGAAAATCAGGAGCCCAAATTTCTAACTGGCTCTCGTTGCTGAATGATTCATCGAGGGCACCTGCGACAGTGCCTGTCGCCAACAGAGGCAGCGAGGCCGCTGGAGACCACGCAAAGGTCGATGTCCTCCGAATTTCCTTGAATTTCATCAAGTTCAGACGAGTTTAGATGGAAATAACGACACGTTCATCTCCTCCAGCCCGGCCCTCAACATCACGTGGTGGTATCCCGTGACTGCCAAACTCTGGAGTCTACCGTCCGCCATGATTTTGGCTGCAACAACGCGGCCTCGAATCCGTATAAGACGGCCCCGGCTGTGTTTTTTCCTGCACGAAAAAAAAAATGAATATGTGCCTCTTCCAGACCTGCCTTTACGAAATCGTAGCAACCCAGCCTTCTGGATTAACTCGTGGGAGACTGAACATTTCCTTTATCCGTTGTATAAACGAGGTTGGGGCGTTAAATTCCATCCCAGACCCCTGGTCACGCCTCCTGTCAATGTCAGTCCCTTTTCCTACTAACACAACAATCAATGATCCAAATTGTTGCAGGACAGATATGTTGCGCACCTCGTGACAGACTTTACCTTTACCAAATACAGCTGTGCAGCCCAATTTATTGCTGACATTAGTCCAATTTGTGAGGCAGAACGTGTATGTTCAATCCCAGTTCTTGCCTCAGCCTGCACATTCACTCGAAGCATCATCCTTCTACTTTTACCCTACACAATGACGGTAGATCACCACAACTCACCCTTTACGTTCAAACAGTCCAAGCCTTTCGCCCTCGCTGGAACCAAGAAGATCTTTCTGCCAATCCTCCGCTCTCCCGCCGTGTCCCGGGAATAACCCGTCGCGACCTTCGTTTTGCCATCCTCCTTGAACGGCTCTACGATTCGTTTCTGCGCAACGGAATGGCCACTCAAACAAGAGGTACTTTGCTTAAACATCACTTTGATCAGCCTACCTGGGAACATCTTATTGTTCGTTTCATCAAGTCCTCATTGAATAAAGACCTATTCCTCGGTGTACCTGGAGGGCCGCCTTCGCCACTCTCTGGGCTCGCGGGTGCTATTGACCGTCTTGAAGGTGGGAATGACGTAGGGGATGGCGCGATTAAAGATAAACTTGATTGACTTGTATTAATTCATAGATCAATCAAATTCGTCTGTGACTAGCAGAGATGTTTTTTTGTGATCAAAAGGCAAGGACCAGATCACATGCTACAGAAAGCTTTTCTTTCACTTTTATTTCGCCACACTTGGTCTTCAAGCTACTCTATGATGGAAACAAATGATTCGCTCGGTTTTGTGCGATAGCGTATACAGGGCACAGGATTTTTACGACAATGGCCGACACAATTGTGTGTCCGTCTTCACCAGTTCCGCCACCCTAGAACTTGTCATCGAGGTCCTGCTGCAACTTGACACTCCTTCTCTCATTCTGCAGCCTCAATCACCGCGCAATGGAGCTTGTCAACTCAATCCCCAGAATCATCGAGCATTTGCCCGCACCATTATCAACACCCAGGCGGACGCTTTTGACGATACTACCTACACTGTACAGAACACTTTGTATAACATCTGCCGCGGCTGCTACGATGAGTATACCATGCACTTTAGAATTAAATAGGCGATAGCAGAAGAGCTCGTCGTAATAGAAGTTTAACTGTTTATTCTCTTGCAATATTTATTAGCACCATTGAGGGTTCGACAGCGGAATTTCATGACTCCATTTGGAAAACTAAATCAGTGCTATCGTCACGCGTTGCGCGACACACACGTGACACATACTATCATGTCTAGCTACTCCTCAAAATGGCTCAAAGTAACAGAGCCTCATCCAACTGTGTTGCTGGTCGAACTTGCTCGGTGCGCTGGTTGTATCCCCTACTTCATCCCATTTACACTGTATCCTAGTCCGCCCGTCAATGCTTTCAACGTCGAGTATGTCTTGATCTAGCTGCTAGCACATTGATCAGACTTGATTGTCAAGATACTGGATGGCCTACGGCAAGCTTTTTGACGACATTATTGAAGATGGCCACGATGTTCGAGCTCTAGTCCTCTGCTCAGGTTTTCCTACAATATTTACTGCAGGATTAGACCGTGTGTTCAACCGCTTCCACCGTATGTCTTCAGCACTAATGCCTATGCAGTCAAAGAGGCATCTATACCCAGCCTTGGGCGCGTTTTTCCAACAAACCCGGATGGTGCACGTGTATCCCTTACCATGCACAAGTTTATACAAAAATTCCAAGCTGCAATTACCAAACCTGAAAGTGCACCCTTCCCTGTCATCGTGGCTGTCCATGGTTCGGTCGTTGGGTTGGGCATCGACATCATGTGTGCGTGTGATGTGAGATATGCTGCTGAGGATAGTACTTTCAGCATCAAGGTAACCCCTCCCTCATCGTTTCCGCGGTACAAAATAAGGATCGACGCGCAACCTATCCACACAGGAGTCAGATGTTGGGTTGGCAGCTGATGTCGGGTCTTTGGCTTACCTGCCAAAACTCACGGGCAATCAGTCTTTACTTCGCGAGCTTGCGTACACAGCGAGGAATTTCTCAGCGCCTGAAGCTGAGAAGCTCGGTCTGGTATCACGGGTCGTCCCAGGCGGAAGAGACCAAGTTGTTCAAGCTGCTCTGGAGTTGGCAAAAACAATTACAGAAAAGAGTCCGATTGCTGTCAGTGGAACCAAGAGACTGATCTCCCATGCGAGAGATCATTCTGTTGAAGAGAATTTAGTGTATACGCAGAGCTGGAATGCACATGCCCTAATGACGAATGCAAGTTGGCTCAAAAAAAAAAAATTTTTTATGTGCTTGGGGGAGAACTGAAGAACTTTTTTTGTCAATGCAGGATATAAAAGAGAACGTCATCGCGATGCAGGAACGACGGATGCCAAAATTTGACCCGCTTCGAATTTCCTCGAAACTCTGATAGAATCATGGTGTTGAGACATCACTTCAGTATAGTGGCCCAAGATATTTGAAATGTCCCGATGGAGACCAAAGATGCGTAATATATTTCGCCCAAGTGATACTTGTATTTGCAATTACAGCTTCATAATCCAATTGTGTTGTGTTTTTCTGCATCAATAGTTTATCACATGGAGCACAGTGGCAGACCATGACAGCACTTTATAAAAAGGCAGCTACACACCCCTGGCATGTGCTGTAAGCATACCTTGTTACAACTCCCAGCTCCTAATCTGGTCTAACAGAGCAAAAGCTTGAGCAACACTTGTATTCTCTCTTTACTACATGAGTGGCTTTGGTTAGGGGTTATGTAATGGTGAGGATAGATGAGATGTTGGTCCACCCAGATGTTTGTCTCAAGAAGCTGTTCTAGATAGTCATGTTAAGATGGAGATGGAGGCAATCTAATATTGAACTCAGAAGATGACAGATCAGGGGTCTCTGCTAAATAATAAGAATAAGTACTGTAATTATTATCCAGAGGTTATCCAGATAATAATAGATGACAACAGAAGAGGGTGGACACAATGACCTTGGCCTCAGCTTAATGTGCTGTGTCTCAATTTTCTATTGTGGGATGGTTGCCAAATTCAGAGGAGTAATGTCAGAGTGGATATAATAATATTTAGTGGGATTATTGGACCCAGCTCATCAAGATGGCTTACTAACTCCCACTCAAGACTTGGTGGTGTCAAGAGAACTTGTTAGGGTCCCCACTTATCTAGTAAGTATACAGAAGGAAGGGAGCAAAGCAACCTGACTTCAACACTGTATACTACTACCACAGAAAGTTGATGGAAGGGTGTAAGGATCCTAGAGGACTGGCCAGTATGAAGCCGCTGCCCTAACTCCAAGGTCGATGGTCAAGAGAACTTGATAGAGTTCCTGCTCGATTCATGCCCAGACTTTATACTACTTTACATGGTCTGTGCACAGTACTGACTAAGCAGGTACTCTATGACTCATCTACTGATCCTATCTTATCACTCCATCACTGATTTGGCAAAGCATGGAGATCGTGAGCC
>Ga0153987_1000113_pt1 | contig 28310 bp, 35 predicted proteins | sample TSNC071MetaG_FD_102279 | JGI IMG/M metagenome (GOLD analysis project Ga0153987, IMG submission 102279) | Attine ant fungus gardens microbial communities from North Carolina, USA - TSNC071 MetaG | ecosystem: Host-associated > Fungi > Mycelium > Unclassified | place: USA: North Carolina, William B...
GGTGATAGATACCCTTTTTATGGCAATACTGGACTGCGTCAATAATCTGGACATATATCTTCTTGACCAACGCATCATTGTTCTGAAATATGTGTCTTTCCGTTATGGCTGCAAAGAGATCACCTCCCCGAACAAGTTCCATAACAACATAGATCCAATCTCCCTCCCGAAAGTGTCGATCATATCGTACAATATTGGGATGATCACGAACAACAGGATGATTACAAAGTTCTCTGGTCTGAAAGTGAGCCTTGGTGGTTCCAGGGACATAAATGGGCATGCATTTAATGGCGAAGAATGCGCGGCCATCTGCTGGAGATTTCATATCCATGGCACGATAGACCTTGCCATAGGCACCCGAACCGAGCAACTTGTCCAGAAAATAACGATCACCGTCAACGGTTTGTCCAGTAAAGTCAGGCATTGTGCCAGTGGCTGCTCGTCGTGGCATAGTTTGTGCGAAAGGAGTGTGTTGATAGAGATGATGACAGAGGCCAAGCTCGTCAGAATGTAAGGTAGAATTGAGAGATGTATCTTCACAGAAGACAGAGTAGGACAAAGAGACTGGACCATTAGGAAGAACCGAGATGCGTTGCACATTGGGCTGGAGGCTGACACTGAAGAAACAAGTTTTACCACGGTACCCCACATCTGCTCATGTCTGATAATCTATCCTTCGTTTTGCGCGGCATCGAGGATGTTGCCTACGAACAACGCTCCATTCCCCAGCGTAAATCTGTGTCTAGCAGATCACTGTCTGGATAGCTAACGCCATCTTTTTAGCTGGTCCTGACGATGTGATCGTTGAGGTTAAGAAGACTGGTGTGTGTTACACCGATCTTCTACTCCGAGTTCTAATTTTTCGCAAGGAATCTGTGGTTCTGACGTAGATACTACTGGTTTGGATAGATGTTCAACTGCGAAACTGAATACATCCTAGGTTCACTATCTTGTCGAAGGACGGATCGGTGACTTTGTCGTGGAGAAGCCTATGGTAGGGTTCAAGAACTCAAACATCACTTCTGTGCTTCTCTAATGCGTCTAGAGGTTCTGGGCCATGAATCTGCAGGCATTGTTTCACAAGGTAGACTAACTTTTGAGTTGAATCGGAATATTCTGACCAGGGCCACAGTTGGTACTAATGTGAAGTGTATCAAAGTCGGTGATCGCGTAGCTATGGAACCAGGAGCGACATGCAGTGGGTACTGAGCGTGTCCACATTTCTCTGACCTCATCATCTATATGTTATATTTAGAAAAATGTGATCTTTGCAAGGCTGGGCGTTATGAGGTCTGATCCGTCTTCTTCACTCCGCCAGTGAGGCTGATAATCATTCAAGCTATGTGCAGATATTGTGTTCGCAGCAACCCCTCCTTATGATGGAACTCTTGCACGATACTACAGACTTCCCGCTGACCTGGCCTATCTTCTGCCAGAAAATCTCACTCTTGAAGATGGCGCCATGGTAGTTTCAATTCACATGTCTGGGCTTGCACTAATTTTTCCCCCTTAGATGGAACCCTTGTCTGTCGGTGTGCACTCGGTGGCCAACCTTGGTGGCTTCCGCTCTGGCCAGTCCATTGCTATCTTCGGTTGCGGCCCCGTTGGCCTTCTCTGCATGGCAGTGGCCAAGGCTCTCGGAGCTCAACGTATTATCGCTGTAGACATCGTTCCTCAACGCCTGGAGTTTGCCAAGAGCTATGCTGCTACTGACACGTATCTTCCTCCAAAGCCCCTTGAAGGCGAAACAAAATTTGACTACAGCAAGCGAAATGCAGAACAGATGAAACAGCAGCTTAATATCCAAGACAGGAGTATCAATAAAATTGACCTAGTCATCGATGCTAGTGGCGCCGAGGTCTCCATCCAAACTGCTATATACATCGTGAAGACTGGTGGTACATTTGTGCAGGTATGCAGCGGGATCTATTTTTTTTTGAATTATACTTTGATTACGTTCTCAAGGTTGGTATGGGTGCGCCAAATGTCACCATCAACATCGGCCTCCTCATGGTCAAGGAGCTCAACTACAAAGGCTCCTTCCGTTATGGCGTATGCTGTCTACATCTCTTGTCAGTTACGTACTGATCGCGGACAAAGCCTGGTGATTACTCGCTGGCTATCTCTCTAGTCGCAAATGAAAAGGTTGATCTCAAGCCCCTCGTTACACACCGGTGAGAACTCTAAGTATGATTTGGTGGGGTCATGCCAACAACTCTTTTCAAAGATATGCCTTCAAAGATGCCATTGCAGCGTTTAGGGCAACTCGTTTTGGCAAGAGTGAAGACGGCAGGGGCGTCATAAAAGCAATTATCTCAGGACCTGAGTGATCATTCGCCTAAGTACGGGAGATTTGTAGTTGTCAATGGTATGAGTGGGGTGTGACCGATCGCGTGATCGAACATCAAACTTTGAACTCTTCCGTTGCCCATGAACTTCAAAACTAGAAATCTTTTCTATCTTCGGATATCCGAACACTCTGTCCTTCCGGTATATGTGAGCTGTAGGGCTTCACATAAAATATAGTGTACTCTAACAGAGTGAAAGCTTTATCTTGATGAACGTCATTTGGATTGGATGTCAGACCAAGTGTTACAGCATATCCTCTCTGATCTTCGTCCACGGTCGGTCTCTGGATTTCGTACTTTACAGGAAGCTGTCTCAATTAGATTCTTGGTCTCAGGATCTTACCAAAGCTCTTAGCTGAGGCTGACGTTTTTTCCAGTCCTGCTGCGGCGAAGAAGGCAGCAGTGGATACATGTTGCGGTGGTGTGTGCGCGATCTTCTTCCTCTCCAAGTATCTGGCTCATACTGTACATCCAGATACCTACCAATTTTGTTACTTTTTGCGTCGAACGGAACCACACTCAGTCGTCATAAAGGTACGTAGTTTGTAGTTTCATCCAACATCAAGTTATATCTGTGAAATAGACGAGACACCATGTAATGAGGGCCTCTAAGTTCGTCAATCTACCTGCAGCCGCAGTCACTGCCACAACTCCTCGGAGGACACAGACAAAACGGAAGGCACGCTCTGAGTCCGCCCTTTCGAGGTCATCAGCATCTAGATCCATCAAGAAACGGAAAAAGTATGTAGCATCAGATTCCGATGATTCAAGGGGTTCAGAAGAAGGAGAGTATACTTCAATCAGACCAGAGGTGCCAGAAGTGGTTGATGTTGACCAATATGAGGAAACAAATTATGCCAACGCAAAGGAACTCATTGACGAAGAAGACGGTAATCAACACTATCAACAAGATAGCTTTGACCTTCATACTGATGAGGAAGAGAAGCCCAAGTTGACACTTCAACTGAAATATGAGGGTTTCGGCATTTATGGTCAATGTCTCTGTGTTGTTGCGGAACCATGGCCAACAATCCATCCTACAACTCGTTCTCTCGGAGACCTAGGTAAACATACTATTTTCAAGTCTAAGGAAAAGCAGGCTGCTTTATCAACTATTATCGCGCGTGCTCAGACACCCTTGTTTTTAACCGACGAGGATGACACACAATCCCAGCACTTCACTCCTGTAGTCAATTCTCTGGATGATCTCGACACAAAGGAGGTCAGTGATGATGATTCCGAGATGGGAGGGATGATGGCGTTCAGTCAGGTATTAAACATGGCCGGTGACACTAGACCAGGAGCAGTTGAGGATGAAGATGATATAGGAGGAGCGGTCCTTTTCGGTGATGCAGATGAAGCGAGACAATTGTAAATTTTAATTTATTCACGTGCAGTCCCTTATGCTTTGCCAATTTCACGAAGAATTTCCAGCCGTCGAAGTGCTGAGACCTCTTTAAATCCTGCGGTATACAACTCAAAAGTACCACTACCTTCTGAAAGAGCACGAAGACGCTGCGAATAGTCTAAAAATCGACTGAGTGGGACTAGTCCTTGTACAGCGCGTTTGGCTCTTGAGCCTGATGTCTCTAATGCAATTTCAGAGGCGGAAGGTGTCAGCCACAAGGGTGGCGTATAAACACCCTCTTCAGAAAATCCACTTGTGATCTCGCCTTCTGTAGAGGCAGGAAGCCCAGAACTAAGCTCTAGAAGCTCTCCACCATGTTCCGTCATGTCCCTGATGACCTTGCCTAGATGATTTTCTGACACAGTCACATTGAGATTCATGAAGGGCTCCATGAGAGGTCCAAATCCTGCACCGCGGAAAAATTGGCGCAGCACAGCTGCAGAGGCTCCAGTCAGGATGGAGGGAGGTATTTCTTTGGACAGGACTTTTTTGGGTATTTGTATACATATATGGGTCATGGCAAGTGAAGAATGAGGTGAAATCGATAGTGCACTCGCAATACCTTGTGCAACGTACGAAAGAGGTCCAACAGGAATAGATTCTGGAGCCGGCAGGTGGTTGCCTTTGTCATCCAAGACTTTGTTACCATCCCAGACAGGATTTCCTTCCTCTGCACCCATCAGAGAGCGTACAATCAGGGGAACTTCAACAGAGATGTATTTCCCGCCTCCAACATCCGCATTCCAAGTGTCCCATCCTTGGACTGGTATACCAGGTCCGAGGCCCTCGCGAAAACTAACTCTGCGTTTGCCAAATTCAAATTTGACGTCCCATTCGTCTTTGAGTCGCCCTTCAATGATTTCTAGGTGTAAAGCCCCAAGTCCGTGTACTAGAACTTGTCCTTCTTGGATGTCTGCGCGTACCGATGGATCTGTCCGCGCCAGTGATTCCAAAGCTTTTTGAACTGGTTCGAGATCTGTGTGAGATTGAGGGATGACAGAGGCAGAGATAACAGCAGGGGGTGGTGTGATATCCCTTAATATAAAGCGAGTAGAAGTAGGACTTCCGGCAGAAACGAGGGTATCACCCGTGCGGGTATGTTTCAGACCGATGATTACACCCACCGAACCAAATGGTAACTCGTCTACTTCTTGGAACTCAGAAGCATAGAGGAGCATCAACTTCGAAACGACTTCTTTCTGATTTCTGTTGGTGTTGAAAAGTTTGCTATGGCGAGAGAGCTTTCCTGTCAGAAAGTGAATGGTAATGCGCGGCAAGGTATACACTTCACAACATACCAGAGTATACACGGACAAAGGTCATCCAGCCTCTTCTCCGGTCCCAATTGACTTTCCAGGCAAGAAGTTGTAAAGGAGAGCCAATAACCTGGGGACCATGAGAAACATCTGATGGGCTGGCTAGAAGCTCGCCAGCATAGTCAAGCACTAACTCTGTGCCTATATGGTGCAAGGCAGAACCGCAGACAACGGGCATTATAGCATTCCGGAGGGATGCCTGTCTAAGATACGGAATTATTTGATCGCCGTCGATATCTAGGTAGGCATCTGGGGAAGACGGCAGACCAAGTAGAGTGTCCATAAGGTCTTCCGAATGCATTGAAAGATTATCCAAAAACTGGACTCGTGCATTTACCAAGTGAGATGGAAGAGGATGATTGGGCTCGAATATAGATCGAAGGGCCTCTGCTGTACGTGGCAAGGCATCTATGGAAGGCTTTCCTATCTCAGACCATCGCCAGAGCTCCCATTTAACCAAATCAACAAGGCCTTGAATACCAGGCTCCGCTTGTTGATAGGCTAGAGGGCTAAATGACGCAATGGGTAAGACTAAAGGTAATGGTTGGGAATGAAGCCGGTTCAGCAGGATGGAAGATAAAGCAAATTTGAAGGAAGCTCCGGGGCGGTCCATTTTATTCAAGAAGATCAACTTGGTTGCAACGTCATATCTATGTCAACATTCAATCGGGCTTCAAGTTGAATGGAAGTCGCTTACCGGTCAAGTTGTGCCCAAACGCCTCTAGTCTGAGCTTCAACGCCCTCAACGGAATCTATAAGAACGACCGCACCATCAATGACACGACTAGCACTTTCTACTTCCATTCCGAAGTCAGCATGACCAGGTGTGTCTATCAGATTGAAGGTCCAGTCTCTCCACTGCACGGGTATACTAGCGGATTGGACAGTGATCCCTCGTTCCCTTTCAACGGGCAAAAAATCGGTCGTGGTACTTCCCGTGTCGACTGTACCTGATTCCGCAAGATAAGACGACTTAAACAAAATTGATTCTGTGAGGGTTGTTTTTCCAGAATCTAGAGATCATGAGCTCGCTACAAAGAAAAAAAGATGTCAAGTTACCTATATGAGCGACCAGCGCCATGTTACGGAATTTCGAGGCAGCTTGTTGTTGTTTGATGGTCGAGTAACATCGTCCTATTAAGTGGTGGAGCTGCAAAGTCCAGCGAGGTTGGTGAAGCCAAAGCATGGACGAGCAGGCAGGTGATCTTTCCACGGCCAATCAATATAGTCATAAATAATTCTTATTGTCTGCACATAGGTCTGTCCTTCCCCTCTTGTTTGTCAATGACATCCAGGGACTCAGACCAGATTGAGGACCGCCTGCCTCGACGCATTACTACTACAAATTCCCTACATCTCGAGTCAGATGTGAAAAACCTTCGTGGCAGCCTTCCCAACACTCTTCTTGCTATAGTTATCATTGCGTTCTTCCTCGGTGGTGTTTTCTGCATCTCATTCTTGACAGTCGCGTTTGGTAACTTTGAGAAATATTGGTGGTGTACACGTCAACTTGCCTTCTTCCTCTGTGCTTGGTCATTATTTCACTGGGCAGAGTTCGCTGTCACTGCCGGTTGGAATCTGGAAAGATGCAATGTCGATTGTAAGCCAATCTTTCGCTCCACATCCTTTCTTGATCCTATATCATATAGCTTTTCTACTGAATAACGGCTACTTGTATTATACTGCTCATGCAATAGCCCTCAGCGAATACCTGATAACTCTATATCTCATTCCCGAGACAAAGAGCCTTGCGTATGTTTCTCAATTAGGTGAGTCTTCTCTCTAAGAGCCTAAACACTGAAAATGAGATTAATAGGTGCTGCGGTCACACTTTTCGGGCAGGTGCTACGTTCCCTTGCGATGATCCAGGCATCCACCAACTTTTCTCATATTGTAGTATTCAAGAAACGTAGTGACCACATGCTTGTCACGGATGGAGTCTATGCGTGAGCTCATCTTTCTGGATCTGCATCTTGTTGCTGAGTACAGATAGGTGGTCCCGTCATCCTTCCTATGCCGGATTTTTCTATTGGGTTCTGGGTACCCAATTAGTACTACAGAACCCGTTATCATTTGTTGTCCATTCTATTCTCCTGTGGAGATTTTTTTATCATCGCTCGCGCTGTACGTTCCTTCCTTTTCAATGATCTCAGAATTTTGATTATAGTAGCTGAAGAACGCGCTCTTGTTAAATTTTTCGGGCAGGATTATGTTGAATATCGCGATCGGGTCGGAACAAAAATTCCATTCATCCCTTAATAATTTCATCACCTATGAACTAAAACCGATGATCATTGTGTCGGCAAACGAAGTTTTGATTGGCACGGGGGCAACAATGGAGGGATATATGCTGTGACACGAGCCACAGGAGTTCAGTCATCTTGAATAACTGTGGCTTTGTCTGACACGTAAATACCATCTAAGAATTTTCGGATATCTTTGTTACGAACACGGCAGCTACCCTGAATGGAGGCGGCTTGCAAAGCGTCATGTTTGGCTTTCATCTAGGTCAAGGGCGAGACTCACCAGATTGAGAGACATTGTCGATGTCGTTACCCTCAAGGATGAGCTCGTCCTTTTGCGCTTTCGATTCCGAAATCGTAACACCCTCCAACATGTCGACATGCCGCACATTCTGAAGAGCATTGAATATTTATTCGCGTCATAGATCAGTGCATACCTTCTCGCCTAAGAAATTACGGATTTCGACGGAATGGCCATCATCTTGAATAATGCAGTTGATAGGAAAATGGGCATATACTGCACGCATTTTATATAGGAAACCCTGGAATCGGATATCAGCGTTCTAAGAGCATAATCACGGATTTCGATATACCTTCGTCACACCAGTTACCATGTTATTGATGAGACTACGGATCGTACGCAGGCAAGCAACATGCTTGCGTCCCCCCTGCCAGACTGCAAGGCTGACCTTGGTGGTCTTGCCCTTTAGTAACCGAATATCCATGTCAACATGGCGGATATTCTTCTTCAGCGTGCCCCGAGGACCAGTGACAGTAATGAGACGAGACTTGATAGAAACATCAACATTCTCGGGGATGGTGAGCTCTTCGGTCTTGAGGACGTTGTGCATCTGCTTTGTTGAAGAGGAATCAGCAAAATTTCATCCGAACTTAATCCCTCGCATCCAACACTCGCGCTTCACCGACTTTTACGAAATCGATACCAAACAAGCGAGAAAGTGCCACAAATTGCACAAGATGCAAAAAGAACCAGCAGAAGTGTAGGTAAACACACCTTGGGCAGTGAGTTTCGGATAGTATACTGATATCGATGGACTCGACTTTCAATTCGCTGACGTAATACACAACGGTTCCAAGAACTTTTATCTGGATAGTATTTACTATGCTTGTATCTGAATTATAGGTACTAATCTTCTTTCTAGCTTACGAATAACTATCTGACTGTACTCACCAGTTCACCTGACAATTCCATTAATGTATCGAGATACACTTGGGATGACAATGATTGGCATAAGACCTCCAGATATTTATCTTTGTAATGAAATAGCACGATGTCAAATGCAGCACGGCAAGATTTCGGTGGCACATGCCTAGACTTATCTAACTTGACCGTGTAAAGGTCCATTCGTAGGCGCAAATTTTGAATATAAATCAAATATGGATTATCAACTAGGCTGAGTACACATGCACTTTTGACGAATGGTCCCCTGGTCCTTTCTCCGACTCTGCACAGGTCTCCTTATCATCAGACATCTGTTGTAGCTTCTACACATGTCAAAGCATCAGACATTTACATTCATTTACATTCACCGAAAAGAGCTAATTGTCATACCATGTGCATAGCGGCATGTTCATGCACCGCTTCGTGTGTAGTATCTATCTGGATAGAGATGTTTGGCTGACTCTGGGGAGTGGACGAAAATGCGCTTTGCGACAGAGAAATGAGCATGTGATCTATTTTGTCGATTGGGTCTGCAATACTAGACCGAGCGTTGAGGGTTGCCAGGAAAGAATTGACATAGACTTGGAAGAAAGTGAAAGGCTTCAAAACCTGGGTCAAAAACTTGGGTGACAGTCAAGCACGTACGACGGCCAATGCAAAAGTAGAAGCTAGCATAAATGAGTGTTCTCGAGGATGCAATGAGCTGATCGATGGGGGAAAAAGGAACAATACAAATCAGTCGTATCTGTAGCATATATGAGTGCTTTATCAAATTACCGAGATGAGGGCTGCGATAGCACAGAGACTTTGTTCAGGATGAGTTAGGTTGTGCACAGAAGGTCAAGTCATGTTCCGGGAACATACGTAGTCAATCTAAGGAATACTGTCATTTACATGTCCCATTGACCAATTTGCAATGAAGATACTCACACCCCTGTGCTCACAATAAATAGAATCTGTCCAATGAATTTATCTTATCCTAGTTTGTGGTTTCTGGAGGCCTTACCAATTTGTTTATCATGGTATTTGATCTGCCCAAACATCAGTACAGTGTGGAGAAAATGTCATTTAAAATGAGATGACCTCTTGAATCCAGTGCGAGCCCTATTGAGGAGATAGACCAAACTCAAAGCAATCAGCATATCAATAGTCGTCGACAGGGCATTGATCGTGACGGTCAACGGCTATATTAAAAATCCAGCTTGAGCAATAAAACTGGAGGACTTGGTTTTTTGGATCAGCACTTACAGTAATTTTAAGCAATTGTTCGTAGGTGTTTAGTTGCATGCTGTTGTCTGTGTTATCTAACTTGACTGGTCTTAGAGTCGGCAAAGACATACGAGATAATGACCCAAGCTATGACATAAACTCAGTAATTGTTGCTTCTTCGGGAGATCAAATCCTAACCTGTTCCACATCCGGCACAACACATGATCAGAGATAGAATGAACCCCGTAATGATCCAATTGTGCCCGCTAAGTTTCCACACTCGATAAGTATAAAAACTAACGAATCATCAATTGCGGGACTTGTGACGGCAGGAAGTCCACCCAACATTTGTACAAAGGCACCATTAAGACCCTGCATATCGTTGACGGTATCATAATTGCGCCCATATGACACATATGACACGAAAGAAAGAGAGCATGATTCGAGGTTGATGGTACAGAATTACCTGACTGCTCCATGACTGGACAAAAGAACGTACGGTGAGCAGGGCTTCCATCTATATCCCTCCAGTCAGCCAGCTATGAACAAAGAAACAGATTACACGTACAACAACAGACCAGACGATAACCTTTAACTTAGCTTCATCGCTGTCCACTAGCCTCAGTCCCGATCATTCTACAAGCGATGAATCAAGTCATACTGGAAGTTCGTTATCGTGTAATGATATGCTGGAAAGCAGACCCGGTCGGCACAAATCGGTGGAGAGAAGGTCTCAAACATACCAGTATGCGCAATGAAGCAGAGGTGGATTGCATCAAAGAGAACAAGGACTGTGACCTATAACAAATCAGAGTAGTAATGGAATCAATCCTCGAGATCTTGTATCACCAGAAAAAAACAACTCCATAAACATGAAGAGAAGAGTCACAGTCTGTCTTCGCACACCGTGTAACAAATTGATGAATTTTTAAAAAAATGAAGAGAACAGTCTAATGGACAACAAGTGATACTTACGAGGACTTTGACAAGGATACCATCTTTCTTATACTCTGTTGGGGCAAGATTTGGAATGAACTTGGAATTCAATATCAGATAGCGCACTTTGGAAATAGTAGAAAGCTTGCAGGAGACACACGCCGTGCAAAACTGCACTGACGATCACCCCAATTATCACGGCACCAAAGCTGAGACGATCATCAATGATATTCATTATTAATAGGGCCTGGGCCCCAACATACGTGTTGTCCAAAGGAACATCATCCTGCAGAGTTGCTGACATTTCGGACTCAAACGACCTGTGTTTTGGGAACGTCTGGCCTCAGCTATATCTCGAAAAAAGAAGTTAATCCAGTTCCTTACAATCCACATGCAAACCTTGACAACGGGGAGGGAATGAACGACCAAAGAGAGTCTGGGGGGAACCAAATGGAAAAAATCCAGGTCTTGTAGCAGTCCCAGGACAGATTGTTGGAACTGGCCCAAAATTCGTAGATACAGTTTCTCTGAGACGAATAGATCGGGGGTTAAAATGGAATTCTTCTTTCATGACTGATAAGAACCTGTCAAGAGGCATGTGACAGGTGTCTGAAGCGTTGGAAAACAGTTTCTCCCAAAGAATTTACTTCCACGGGTTCCACAGGGCATCAAGATGGGTGGGGCGCTCCCACCTAGGACATCGAATGGGTAGAATAAAAACTGAAAAACAAACTCACCAACGCTATGCTATCATCACGTGAGTCGACAGACCCACAATATTTGTGTTTTTCGCGATTTTTCAATAGGATAGTACTGTGAGAAAGTTGCTCGTTTTCTCTCACAGGTCACATTGGCATGTGTACTGATTCAAATTTTGTGCTTCTTTCCTTACTGTCCATTCTTATATATATAAATATCTAGTAAGGTTCTGTCGGGTCGAAAACTTTTGTCTTCCGAGTAAAAATCCGAGCACCGTGCGAAACCTACGTTATTTTTGTGTCACATTTTATCTTCAAGTTTAACCATCTTTAGTTTATATCGCCGATATTCAAACAATCTTTACTCATAGCTTCATTATTTTAACGCAAGACAGTCTGTTCATTTAAAAGTGTTGACCGAGCATGTGGGCAAAATTCCCTCTCCATGGATTGGCATACGTTAACAGTCTAATTTTTCTTTGATCTAAGATCTGTCAAATATAGTTCCCAATTTCTGGCCGTCGACAGAAAGGCTTGAGACTACTACTGCTAACTGGTTCAATGCAACTTTTCAAACATCGGATGAGCGAATCCCGGTTGACACACGGCCCGTTCTTGTTGTGTGAACTGGACTTGTGGATGACGTTCGTGAGAATTGAGAGGATCTGGTAAATCTAGCCCCTTCGTTTTCTGTAACATAGCTTGTATTTTACCGCAAGCTGCGTCCGTCATTTCACAAAGTAGAGACAAACTCAGCGACACAATTTGTCAATCATGTACTACTTGGACTACCACCTCGGCAGAGGATAGAATAAAGCTACCTGCGCTATTTGCCCACCATCATCGACTCTGGTGTTCTTCAGTCACACGATGCTGAACAAAACAGCCGAGAACGGCGATGGAAGTTGTGGTCTAAGAAGGTCTTCCTATATGTGTGAGACCCCATTTCATTGAAAGAATCCGGGTCCTCAAAATTTCCCGGAGCATCAAAGCTTTTTTCCATTCCGGCCACTCCTTTTATCCGTTCTTAACAAGGCATTTTATGTCGCTCCGCTTTCCGATTTATATCATCATAGCCATCGTCGAGACCACTTGTCATATATCCACTACCTCTCCCCATATTATCGATACATTCTCTTTCTGTTGGGCAGCCTTGCAGGTCTAGGACCTATTGCGTCTCAATACTCGGGCGCTTCCTGCAGGTTTTCGGTATAGGGAATTTTGAAATTCCGACACTTTGCAGAAAAAGAAAGAGAACAATTGGTCCCTAACTGGCGGACAGTCTAGGTTTTTGCCCACCACCCTCGCACGCATTTTCTGTGCAAAGATAGTCGTTAATCACTGGGGTTTTAATTAGTTGGTTACATGTCCCTTCTCTCCATCTTTCTCCTTCCTCCTCGACACCCTGTGGAGAGGGTCCTTCCATCTTTGACTCTAGGATGATGTATAAAGGACATCCTTCCGGGTTCAAGCACTTAATCAGAACGAACTTATCAATTATAGCTATTATTAGAACTTCTGTATACGCGTTTCGACCTTTTTTTTAATCTACTTTTTTCTCATTTGTGAATGGATCCAACCTATCAATCGATCAAAAAAGCTCTTGGAATTCTTTCTGTGTGAAATATACGCCATAACTCTTCTTCCCACATGGCGGCGCCCGGTCTACAACCCGAGTAGGGGGTTTGAGGGAGGTATTACAAAAGTGAAGCAGTATTACCTCTCTCAACGAGCTATCTCTCATTGAAATGTCCGGTCATGCCTACCTTCATTACACTCTCCTCAGCCTTGGCTTATACTTCTTAAACTCATACATTCAGCAGCGTCGACTGCCTGCACCTCTCCCTCCAGGTCCTCGTGGTCTACCTATCGTCGGTGTGAGTGGTGGTTTCCCTAACTGATGCGTTGCGCACGCAAGGCACTCAACATTGTTTCCACTTCCCTCTATCCCTCCCGACAAAAAACAGAATGTGGCTGATATGCCCACTCAAAAGGATTGGCTAACCTATGCAAAGTGGGGGAAAAAATATGGTCAGTTGATCAAAATTCCGCTGCATGTATATTCAAATCTACACTCAAAACAGGTGGACTCATTTCCGTCAACGTAATGGGCCAACCCATCATCATCGTCAACGCCATCTCTATCCTGCACCAACTGGACGAAAAGGGTGCTCTCTACTCTGACCGACCACGGCTCGAAATGGGAGGTGAACTCCTTGGATATTCCGAAACCCTCGTGCTCCTGCCTTATGGAGATAGGTTCCGAACGTACCGCAAGAATATGGCTCGGTTTTTGGGAGGGACGGCACAGGTGAGGGAATGGTATCCCCTCATCGAACGTGCTACACACCTGTTTTTGAGAGGTGTGATGAAGCGGCCTCTTGATTTGATGATTCATCTTCGCAAGTAAGTGTTTTTTGTAAAAGAATAACATTTCAACGCCATGATCGGAAATTTATCGATTCATTTCTTGAAAAAGACTTCAAGGCAACATCATTCTCAATTTAACCTATGGAATTGATCTTCAGGAAAGTGATCACCATCATCCCTTCGTGACGCTCATCGAACGCGCCAACGAAAACTTCAACAAGGCCACGATCCCTGGCTCCTTTCTCGTCGACTTTTTCCCTCTTCTCCGGAAATTTCCCGAGTGGCTACCTGGAATGGGGTTTATGGAAACAGCACGACGTTGGGCACGTGATACGTCAGAGATGATAGAAGCACCGTTTCGGTTTACGGTACAGCAGATTGTGAGTTTCTCTATCAGATATTCATCTGTTATAAAAAAATGGTCAACTCTTATATATGTTTTTTTTTCTTCCCAAAAAACACACATACACACATAAAGGAGGTTGGTGCAGCAACCAAATCATACGTGTCCACTGTCTTGGAAGAAGACACCAGTCGCTTGAACGCGGATGACATCCGAGATCTGAAATGCTCTGCGAGTTCACTTTATGGAGGTGGTGCTGACACGACCGTTTCCGCCGAATATGCATTTTACCTCGCCATGGTTCTCTTTCCAGGTATATTTATCTATATGTTATTGACTATATCCTTTCATTCATTCATCGATCACCATTTTTTTCTTTCTCTTTGTCTCTTCAAAAAGAGGTACAGATAAAAGCTCAAGCCGAGATCGATGCTATCATTGGCACGGATCGTTTACCTTCGTTATGTGATTTACCTCACCTTCCCTATGTAAGGGCAATCGTGACAGAAGTGTTACGATGGAACAGTGTCGCTCCGATGGGTGTGCCCCACCGCGCGATCCAAGACGGTCTCATCGCAGGCTACTTTATTCCCAAGAACGCCATCATCCTGTGTAACCTCTGGCACGTGAAACATCAATCAAAAAACTGTGCTCTATTTTTATCTCAAATCATCTTTTGTAATCAGGAACATGTTACATGACGAAACAATCTGGCCCGACCCCTTCACCTTTTCACCTGACCGTTTCACCGCATCACTGCCTCAACGTGACCCACGCGATGTCTGTTTTGGTTTTGGAAGAAGAAAGTGTCCAGGGATGTACCTCGCCGAAGCAGCTTTATCCATGACCATCTCAATGACACTCGCCGTGTTTGAGATCACGAATGTGGTAGAGAACGGCGTGCCTGTCGTTCCTAAACATGTGAATACGTCGGGTACGATTAGGTGTGTGTTTTCCTGTCCTTCGCTCGTGCGCTTGACGTCGACGTAACCAATAGTTATCCCGAAGCCTTCAAATGCACTATCAAACCTCGTTCCGAACAAGCATTGGCATTGATCCAGGGACATCTTTGAATGAAGGGTGATTTCTGTCCCCCGAATCAGAACAAAGTATCGTTATTTTTTTTTCTTATGTTCTCTCCCCTATTTCGCTCACTTGATTTTCTATCCCTATATTGTCTTGAAAAACAAAGAGTTTCTTGCTTTTATTGAATTATTGTCAAAAGGATACCTCCCTGTTCTACAACATCCCATTATTCATGTTCCTCCCCACACTATATTGTGTCTAGTCTCTAATGCACTGAGGGACCAAGGAAATACAGATATGTTGATTATCACGCAAATAAGAATGGCAATATGCAATGTACGTTTCCAAATGAATGCGGTATGATGCCCAGAAGCATGTGAAATAGGTGAAAGAACGAAAGCTATGCCAAAGCTAATTTCTTGACAGGAGGCGTGTGTCCTGCCATTATTGTTGGCTCATGTTCAAATTTCCTCTTGGTACCAATAAGCCTGGGAGGTGATGACAGCGGAGATCTCGAAGGAGAACGTCTTACAAATGGAGGCGTGAAACGTGAGGAATTCACCTCAGGTGTTGATGCACGACTCCCCGTCCCGAACTCAGACTTAAGTCGTGTCACTAAACTACTTGCTGACGTAGTAGCTTCTCTATGACAGGTAGCGTGATAAATCTGCAAAGAGGGTAAGGAGCACGAAGTCATGAGTGAAAATCACTGTTTACCTTATCATCCTTCTTGATCGCATTACGCCAAATCCATTCCTCTTCATCTTCGAGGAACTCAACTTGTAACGTTTCTTTACATATCGGGCACGAGAACAGCCTAGCTTCGTCACCTGGTGGTACCGTAACATATTGTGACTCGACATTCACACCTTGCTTCATGTCCTCAACAATAGTCAGAGCCTTCACTCGCAGAGACGTCATGCGTGGCGTCCGAGGCTTGGTCGCAGCATCTCTTGATGACTCGTGTACCCAGTCCTAGCAGGAGTGTAAGAAAGAAGAAATCCTCAAATCTCGAAACCAACCTCAACACTTGTGAACCAGCTGCGATCATGTCCACGTCCAGGGTTTTGACTTAGTTTATGATTTTGCCTGAAATGTAAGTCAAGGTGGTCCTCTAATTGCTTCTTCCCTAAAAACGTGTCCAGGAATCGTATTCCACACTGCTGGCATTGGAGAGGTAGATAATCGTAGAGGAAAAAAGAAACATTGGTGGGATCATCACTAAGGGAATCGTGTTTGAGATTGATCAGTTCGTTGAATCAGATCGAACGCATACATGTCATTTTCTACACTCAATGTCTCCGATCGTTCAGCTAGAATCCGCTTACGGTAATTTATCCGAGCATCTCTGATAGCGGTCAAATCTTCGGCAGCTGGGACAGGAGGTTCCGATTCTTCCTCAGGATCCTGTTCCGTTGATGACACCTTCGAATCACTAGATGCGTCGGCAGCTGAGACGAGGCCAGATTTCATAAGAGATGATAATATGCTAGATATCTGGAGATTGGTCCCGGCGTTCTCAGCGGGAGCAGATGCCGACGATGCTAATGCCACAGAAGCAACGGGCTCAGGTTTTTCAGGTGGAGGTGCCAAGTAAGGTGTACTATAAGAAGAATGAGGATATGGGGTGAGTGTAGATGAGAGTTGAGAAGCAGGCCATTGGACTTGAAGTGACGGAAAAGGCTGAACAACTGGTGGACGCGCAAGGCTGCGGAGCTGAGTCAAAATTTGACTAAGTTCGTCCTGGGAAACACCGGCCTCGACAAGGGTCCGAAGCTAAAGGAAAGTCTATCAGTGATTTGTCGAAGTCAATCACACATACGACATACCTGGAAGAGGACCTGGAGATGATGTTTGGACGTCACGTCGTTGGGGTTCAACTGAATGGCACGCTCCTTGGCTTGAAGGGTGAAATTTAATTCACTCATGACTTGGACTTTTGTAATCTGATTAGGTCCCTGGAGTGGATCAACAAATAGGACGTGCATGGAAAAGAAAATACTCACTGCTTGCTCACCCCATATACCACGCTCAATTGCCATCTGAGGGGCAAGGCCAAACAACTCCTTGCCATTTGGAGCACCCGTACGCCATGTTAGCAACATTTCGTCCATTTTACTGCGAGTGTTACTATCGACCGATCTATAGGTTTCCAGGAAAAGGGGGATGACAAAGGAAGCGAATACTCGCGCATAAGGATCGAAAACGTTTTTCGAAATTGCGTCGAGAAGATAAAAAGCAGGAAGCTTCATCCAAGGGGAAACCTAGGGTTTACAAAGAGGGAAAGATTAGTCAGCAGATCCACGGAACATAGCCTGAAACCCCAATACAGTAGCAACACAGTAGACGAGCAATACCCTTGAGGCATAAGGCTCCGGAAACGTTTAGAATCTTATGCTCAAGTCTATGCTACTGTTAAATTACATGGTGTACAGATATGACCAGATGTGTGAGCCTCCTGATTCTCCCTTGGGATGCACATGCTACATTGAAGGCCTGGTCAAAGGCAACTCACCTTTCGAATGTGGTTGTCAATGCATTGGGCAACCAGATCTGCATACCGAGAATATTCTTGAGCGTAGAATGAAAGATTTTGAATAATTGGCCGTGAGTTAAATTGAAGTTGGTCGAGCCGACTGCTATAATCCCTGAGAAAACTGGCTGGATCAATAAAGACAGGCTGGGGGGAGATGTAGGAAGACGGATGGTGAGGGTACTGGTACTGATAAAGAGACATATTTTTATGAAGATTAGTTTCGTATTCCGAGAGCAATCGCTATGGCCCAAAAGGTGAACTCGGGATAGCCTCGTCAATAAGTAAGAGACGAGTGTGGGAACTGATGAGTTGCGTAGCCGTTGCGTTTCCCGCTCCCCTTACTTCTGGGAACCTTGACTAAGCAGTTACTTTTTTAATCGCAGTCCGTGGTAGTATGACAGGTTGTCCCATCTAATTTTATTGGAAAAGAGAGATAATCAATCTCCTACTAGGACATAGTTGTATCTGTCACATCACTCGGTGAGGATATGAATTCTTGTCTCGGCGATCGCATTGCCGCACGGACAGAAACAGTTATTGTTATATTACACTCACATCCATAAATCATGAAGAGTAAAGAGTGGATGCCTCATCAGTCTTCAGTAGTGTATCTTCCACTTTTATTTTGCACTGTACCTCCCCAGTTCATTATCTATCTACACTACACCTTGGTGATTATATACCACTGTCTGCCATTGAGCCCTGTGTAACAAATTGATGGTTTTTTAAAAAAGATTATATTCATATTGTTGCTATAAAGCTTAATTTGTATGCAGTTAGCTGAATGTTTTCTTTGTCTTTGTTTCCTCTATCATGGCTCACAATCTGAGTAAGTAGGTATATATTCGTTCCAAAGCAGCCAGTCATCTAATAACTTCTCAGCACAATTACATACTCTGGATGATGTTGTAAACCAAGATATTGAAATGCAAGTGCGTCCTATGGCTTGTACATCAACGTGATCACAAAACCTGTTTCAAGCCTATAGTAGCCGATACTATCTACCTTGTCGTAGACACTAATGTCCTACTAGGCCATATTCAAATACTCAAAAATCTTGTTGAAGACATCGCATTTACAAGAGTTCCACTTGTCGTGATATGTCCTGGTATCGTTCTCATTGAACTTGATCGGTGCACATCATCTATCCTGATTCCGGAGTCCATACTGATGACGTTTGACTGGTTGGAACTCTAGTCAGAAGACCAGATCGAACCCCTTGGGACAACGAGCGAGGAGTGCTACGGACTGGATGCTGCGCGAGGTTACACGCAAGGATCTGCCTCAGCCCATTGTGAAAGGCCAAGCTCAACGAGAGACTTGCAAGTCGACAAGGAACTGGAAAACAAAGGATGAAACCGAGGTGGGGCTTGTACAATTGACAACGCATCTTCTTTCATTTGCATTGACTATGTGGCCAGGCGCTGTCGAACAACGACGACTTAATCATCGATTGCTGTCAATACTTTGAGCGAAAGGCAGCTACAGTGTTATATACCTGCGATAAAAACCTTTGCCTTCGATGCAATCAGGAAGGCGAGTGCCTTGAAACCGTTGACTGTCTTCTGACCTTTGAGGTTGATGTACGCTATTCATTCCAGGACTTCGATTTATCAGTCCCCCTCGACCATACGAGTACACTCACCTAGATTTGGTCGAACGCGTGCTAGGTGTATTGCCAGAATACGATTACCAACTGAACAAGATGATACAAAATCATGACCACGCTATTCGCGAAGACACAAAAGAAGATGATGGAATGATAATTGATGATGATAGACCAAACTTTAATCAAATCCTCCAAGCCACTATTGTTCATCAACAAGTTATCGAGCGATTTCCGCCTTTATTGAGAGCCTTACCAGAATATGATTCCTATTTGAACAAGATGAAACAAAAGTATGACCACGCTATTCGCGGAAACAGAAAGGAAGACGATGGAATGAAAATTGATGATGATAGACCAATCCCTAACCAAATCCCCCAGGCCACTATCGTTCATCAACAAGTTATCGAGCGATTTATGCCTTTGCTGAGAGCGTTGGTCAAACGCGTCGGTGAGGCAGAAATAGAGGACTTCAGGAAGAAGGGAAAGACAGATACAAAATATGCTCTCAAGTGGCAACGAATTTCTACGCTCATTGAAGGATATACGGCGCATGACTGCTTGGAATATCTACAAGACAAGAAACATATAGTCTTTGCGAAGCCAGATCCACCCCTACACCGCTTCCTGAGGGAACCATATTCTGGCCAGGGTGCACAATCGGGTGTCGAGTGGGCTGCAACTGCGTGGAGAGCGGCGGTAGTAAACCTGCGACAAATTGGGGAGACTTGGAGGGACGATGCGATGCTTGAACAGGTCAAGCTGTTGGATCAGTACGTTACGACTGAATATCAGTATTTTTGACCTAGTTTGCTATATCAAACATATCCTCAGTTTGAAGTTAATAAGGTATTAAACATTAAGGGTTTTTCGAAAGTTGTAACAGTTGTCAGATGCCACAGGCGCACAAGTAGAAATAGACGTGGTTTTGAGGGAGGTTTTGAATTTGAAGATGATATTGCTAGATGTTCTCAACCTAACAGAACAATCACCATTACTCCGGCGATCGCCGGAAATGCCGAATATCCGAGAGATGTTTAGAAAAATGGGTTGGTTGTTGTTAGAGTCCTTATTCTCCTCCATGAACCGTCGGCGGGCACTCTATATATTCTTGTCTGTTCTTGCCCTCTTTCTTGTCGGCACGGTCGTCGTCCTCTCGTCTATTACATACTACCTTGCCATTGACCCAAACGCGTACCTCTCTGACCTTGAGATTCCAATTCATGACAATGAGACAACCTGGGATCCCGTGGAACATGGCGCTGTCCAATATGTTCCCAAGATTATCCATCAGACGTGGAAGACAGAAACGCTACCACTTCGCTGGCAGAACCTTTCTCAGGGGTGTCGGGATATAATGCCCGACTAGTACGTCCAATATCCAGTTATGAGTTCTCTTGCTCACATATGTTTGCCCACAGCGAATACAGGCTATGGACTGATAACAGTTCTAGAACTTTTATTGCAGAGAATTACCCTTGGTTCCTTGAGACCTTTGACGGTTACAAGTACAACATCCAGCGTGCGGATGCCATCCGTTATTTTGTCCTCCACCACTTTGGTGGCATTTATATTGATTTGGACATTGGGTGTCTTCGTCGCATGGATCCGCTCCTCGCCTACCCTGTCACACTTCCCAAGACTATTCCTGTGGGTGTTTCCAATGACCTTATGTTCTCTGCAAAAGGACATCCTTTCATGGAGCAAACTATCCACAACCTCGTCACATTTGACCACTCATGGGTCCTCAACTATCCTACCGTCATGTTTTCGACGGGACCCATGTTTTTATCAGCCCAGTATGGCATCTACACATCTGCCCACTCCAACACCGCTTCCGTCGACATCCGTATCCTCCCCAAGTCTCTATATGGCAAGAATGCTAAGAAAGGCGAGGCCCCATATTCGTTCTTCTCCCACTTTTATGGAAGCAGTTGGCATGCTGATGATGCGGCTTTCATCAGTTTCCTTGGCACGTGGGGCAAAGGTCTGATGTGGTTAGGACTTATCATCTTTATTTTCGGCCTGTTCAGGTTATCCAAAGGTCAGAGGCGGTACAGCCTTGGAAGATATGACGTCCTGTTGCCGCGCTTATCTTACCGTTCGGGCCGCTGGCAGCTTGTCCCCAGAGGCTCTTCCAATATCCCCTCCCCAAGCAGCAGTGGCGGGTTCAACTCCCCAATCGATGCTGATGTTTCTGTCCTTCACCTTCCTTTAAATGTCAGGTCACCATCGCCCGATTTATCAACATTTGCTGATGCTCCAAATTCTATCGTTGAAGTGTATCAACGAATTCGCGAAAGAGTCACTAATTTCACCTTACCACGTGAAGGCCACCCTCGCAATCGCACACGACGTGGTCGACCGAGAAATGGCATTCTCTTCTTCCTTCCAGCCATATTCACACCATCGCAAGACATTGAGATGGAACCAACACACCTACGTGACCCTCTACGGCCGAGATCAGATCCACAGCCTACTTCATCCACCTTGCTATCCTTAGAAAAACAATAACTGATCCTCATGGACTCTCCCTTGCCGCAGCCGCAGCCGTTCTCGAAATAACACTCCAAGACAGTCTTGACCCCACCCAGGACTTAAGCACTCGAGTCTGAACCTGTTTGTGCAGATTGCACATATCTAGATACCCTTTTCTTATGGTGCATGCAAGTAATCACCTCAATTGACAGTTCGAATCATTCTTCCACCTGATGCTCGATGATGGCATATATTAACTATTCTATAAATCAAATTAGTCATTTAGAATTATATGCCTCGTCCCAATAGATAAACCAAACATAAAGGCTGCAGAAATTCCATAAGTGTAACCTGGTCCCATCGTCCAGTACGATGCACAGGCTACAAGATACGTCCGATCAGAATCCATTGATGCTATCTTGGCACGGATCCGACACACCTAAGATAGGACCAATGGCGCGCCCAAGCTGTCCCGCAGAGCGAAAGTGTCCCAGTGCTTTCCCCTTTGCCAAGTCAGGGTGTTCCTGAATAGGCTTTCCGGTGATCTCATTTATGCTTGGTTCGTCACATTGTAACGAAGCGAATGCCGTCAGTGAGTTGACAACTGTGGCACTTGTAAACGCCATGCAGACTGCAGCCGTTTGCAGTAGCTTCATTGCAGCAGCGGTATTACTGTTCGCATAGCTTGGTAGTAGGGCCAAGAGAACCAGGGCAATAGCACAACTATTAACACCACGTTTCGCCATCACACCTTCACCGACTTTTGACATGGCTCGGCGAACATAACCACCTTGGAGTAGGGCGCTGATGATACCAATTGAACCAATGAGTTTTCCGTTCTGAGTGTTGGTCCAATCTAGAACTGCAATGGGTGATGGCGATGCAATCAGGCCAACGGAGAGAGCCCCCAGAAAAGAGAAAGTTCTTACGATCGAAAGTGAGGAAAGTCAACGTAAATTCAACACCAGAAAAAATGACCAAGAAGAAGAAGTGAAATTTCTGTAGAGACTTGAGGAGCTTGAGGCGAGTCGTCACATCACGCTTAGCAGAAGTCCCAACTCCCGTAGCCTTTTTGTCAGATTCGGAATGCGCTGCATCTGTTTTGACCTTTCCGCCTGCATTATGTGTTTCTGGTAGGGCGACGATGAGGAAAAGTGTTTCTAGTACCAGAAGGACCAAAGTCAATGTTGCGGGAACAGCATATATATTGAGATTGATGCCCAACGCTTGCACGGCAGGGGGAAGAGGCTTGGTAGCAAAATATGCACCGACTGGAGGGCCAATGCAAAAGCAAATGGCAAAGGCAATTCCGACATGAGCGAGGGCCTTGGATCTAGTCGCTTGAGAGGAGACATCTGAGAGAATAGCACTGCAAGGATCATGAGTGTGCCATCTGGAGAGAATCAAGTCTGGTTCACATAGCTAGCTGAACGTTCCCCTCGCTAAGGCCTCCGATCACTCGAGAAAGCATATAAGATCCAAAACTGGTGGACTGAATCCATCTACCGAAACATTCGTTATCTCCATGCACGTACTGAATGAATGTTTTCATACACCACCGCTGAAAGTATATTACCGATCATAGTCAGCAGAAGAATGGGTTTGCGTCCATATTTATCGGAAAGAGCCCCGATCTTGGGAGAGACAATGAACTGAAGAGTCCTACAATTGTATCCCTCGATCAGTATCCGTGAACTCGTACTGGAATGAACACGACGCACGAGAATACGGAACCCATGAATCCACCAAGAAGCACAATGTCCCATCTTTGCAGATGGGCGCTCGGACTATACAATAGGCCTCTAATATAGGATACAATACGGAGGGTCAAAGAGAGGAACCCTTTGGGGTTCGAAGTTTCGCGCTATGCGAGAATGAATTTCAGATAGAAGAAAAGGAATGCTAAGTCATACTACAGTGTACCATTCGATCAGGCGTGGAAACAAGGGTAAAGGAACCGTAAAAGCGAAGAGGTCAAGAATTAGAGACAAAAACACGATGGTTTCTACTTTTACCATCGCTCTTACAAGTCCGATGTGGAAGAAAACAGAAAATATTTTGACCAAAACATTCGACGGCTATGCGTGACTCCGCTCCGTTTGGAGTAAATTGTCCATGACAACCGTCACAATGAGCTGAACGGCAACAGTCCTTCGTAAATACTCTAATCCGACTCTGATGATAACACGGTGTCAACATCTACTTCGGGGACTGATACTAGTACAGTTTGTTCGGTCCCTCTATACCGCTGGTCCTCCGAAGCAATGGTCAGACCCATCTGATAATGAGAACTCGTGTCTGTTTTAGTAATTTCCCTCAAAGCCATGGTAGCATAGGAGGCTGTGCCAAGAGTAAGTCGTACTTGCAACGCGATAAATTTTCCGTCCTTGTCGACTACAGGAGGATCGAATCCAAGTAGCTTGTCTTCATCAGACTGAGCAAGGGAAACGTCTGGGTCGGTGTAACGCATCACAGTCCAGTCCAACTCCTTTGGTAAGTGCACGATCTTGCGGTACGATCCCCGCAAAGTGTAATCTCTAATACATTACATCAACGAATGCAAACATAGATGCAGTGGGACATGCCGTACTTTTGTTTCCTGGAAAAGTTGAGAGGGTCCAATCCATCCATGGAAAGGAATTCACGATATCGCTCTCCAAGATTACCTCCGGGGTATGCGACATCTGTCCCCGGTAATGGCATAACCACATCGAAGATTGTGTACTTGTTGAGATCTTCCTCCTTCAGAGTCTTCACACGAGGTGCAACCCAGGGCTTGCTCGATTTTTTCAAAGGGCCTTAAATCATCGCAGGTCAGCTTGATACTGAAATTAAAGCCTCATTTACCTTCCTCCTGTTCGCCTCCTTCCACTTGATCAACATCAACGTCGTCGTCAGAACGAGACTCGAGGACCAGGTCTCCAACAATAGGCCTATCAGCACCATATAAACGAATCCTCTCAGAAACGATCGCATTCCACACATAAGACTGATATGCGTGGATGTACATGAGGCGAAGGGTCTTGGGAATCTGAGTAGTTCCTATAAGTATTTCGCAAAAGAGAGAATAATTTATTGTTACGGTTGACAGAGCACCCATGGCATTGCGAGTTTCTCCCTTTTGCTTTTTGTAGCTCTCCAAGATACATCGTTCAGCCACGACACGTCGAGGCATTAACTCTATAGCACGTTCAAGGTCCCCATGATCCAACCAGGCTTCCCGGGCCTCAACAACATCAGGATGTTCTCCGTGCCTTTTGGATAGAATCAAATCCACAGCTGTTTGCCATTCTGAGCGAAGCAGAGTGAGACCAATCGAATGTGTAGGGACTGATGCAGTCCCGAATCGCTGCATGCCATAATAATTGATAAAACCCCTATGCTTGATTGTACTCATAGCTTCTTCAAGGACATCCATTGACGCAACCTTCACATTCCTATATATGGAACTCAGATCAGTCTCAACTCTAGGATGAAGAAGAAGCTACCTCAATGTAATCACAAATGCGTTTCCTTTTAACATACCCAACTCTAGGCTCGTTTTTCGATAATTCATGTCTGCAATTCTAATACCTCGCTCTCCACGCTCTTTTATAATTACATCGCTTGACCTTCTACCTGAACCATTTACTTGCTTCCAAACGTCTTCCACACTTTTGCTGCCCCGCTTCAGGGATACGCGTTGGACGGTTACTCCTCGTTTGTCCTTCGTCCCAGCAACGGATAGATCCTTCACATTCACGTGTAAGGAACGCGACAGATGGCCAAGAGCATCATGAGTGTCTCGATTTGTTTTCTGAAGGGTAAAATGAATGTATGGAGGATACGTCCCTCTGGGGGCGTGTTCAACGGTTCCTCGAGTTGCACCGCCACGGCGATTCCACCGAACAACAACGCAGAAACCCTCTTCTGTCGTTGAACTACAAGTATCAGTTTCAGACTCCAGTCGTCCACCGAATAATTGCCTTATGGTCTGGTGAAATGTTGTCCGCATTTCCTTAGATTCAATAGGCTGAATGAATGCTGAGCTAACCGACGCTCAAGTAATAGAATTTGAAGCTTACCTCTGTTAAAACCTTCCTGTTATCCTCTCGACCTCCTCCCCTCCCTTTCCTACCGTCAGCCCTTTCACCTCTCTGTCCTCTTCCACCCCTCCCAGCCTTGCCACTCTTCGAGCTCTTCTCAGTTTTCTGCTCTTCTGTGGCGACCTTATCTTCAATTCCCTCAGCTTCTGTTTGGGCCTTTGTTGCCCTTCCAGCCCATCCATTGTCACTGATGCGAGGCGGTTCGGGGCCTTCCAACCACAACTGTTTTAACTGCTCAACAGCTTCTTTAGATAGGAAAGGAGCAAGGGTCATGTCAAAATGTTCTGGCCAAGGCTCATTCTGCAATACCGGATTTTTGATGTCCGAGCTACTCTTGGTGGTCTCAGATATTTGGTTCGTCAATGTGGGCACTTGTCCAGATGAAGCAACATTGTCTTCACTTCTCTTTGTGGACTTGGGTTTATCAATAGTTTCAAGGTGAATAACATTATGGTCTAGGTCGACTTCATAGACGAGAAAGTCAGTAAACCTATGGAGACTTCAGGCTCGAAGAACCATATAAGACAGAGGCAACATACCTTTGCTTGATTATACCTTGAATCTTGGCGGATTCCCGTCCCACATATTCCGAAATTCCGACATTTTTCTCTAGAAAGTTGATGGCACCAGATTCTGTTGCCTCTGGCAAAGGAATCCCCAACAGGGCATGGCTAGGAGGGTGACTACTTATGTCAAACGGTTGGATCACCACTTTCTGAACCGAGTCATCGAGTCTGGGTCTCTTTCCGTATCTTTCAAGATCTTCCTCCCCGTGGTGTATCGTCTCGGGCGACATAAGTTTGGAAAGGAAAAAATGTTGATCAGTTTTTGATTGGACACCAACCAATCAAATCTTATCTGATTCCACTGCATGCCTCCCGTTCAATCACTCACTTACTCCCAGCGCGCTGCCCGCCACAAAAATCCTGCAGCTAAGCTTCTACTAGAAACGATAGAGAGGAAAAGATCCAATCTTGCAGTCAGCGTAGATGTCACTAAGACTGACGACTTTCTTGCTATCATTGACGCTGTCGGACCGCTTGTCTGCCTAATCAAGGTGAATTGAACCTGGCCTTCTGCAGAATATGATATCCTAATGTAATACAGACACATGTCGATATCATCGATGATTTCGACCATACACTGATTAGGCGCTTGGAAGAACTAAGCAGAAAACACGACTTCGTCATATTCGAGGACAGGAAATATGCCGATATCGGTATGCCACGGAATACATGAATTCTACAAAGTATTGACAATTCCAAAACAGGAAACACGGTCGCATTACAATACTCAGGAGGCATACACAAAATAGCAAGCTGGTCACATATCACAAACGCACATCCTATTCCTGGGCCATCCGTCATCTCTGGTCTAGCTTCAGTAGGAGTACCTCTTGGTCGCGGGTTACTTCTCCTTGCAGAGATGAGCACCAAAGGTTCACTTGCGAAAGGGATTTACACAGAGGAAGCTGTGCGTTTGGCAAGAGCCAATGACCAGTTTGTGATCGGTTTTATTGCTCAGCGTCGAATGGACGATGTTGGACCGCCAATTGGCGACACAGAGAATCAAGACTTCTTGATCTTGACGCCTGGAGTGGGGTTAGAGGTAAAAGAGGACGCCCTGGGGCAGCAGTATCGAACGCCAGATGAGGTTATTCGTCAAAGCGGTTGCGATGTCATGATTGTTGGGCGAGGCATCTATGGAACAAATCCGAACGACATTGATGAAATCCGGCTACGCGCAGAAAGGTACAGGAAGAAAGGATGGAACGCATATCTCAAGCGCATCCAGTCATGACCGGCACATACTAGATTATGATTTTGCCTCAGCATGAGATCTATGCACCTGAATGATTTTTCGAACGATGAGCGAGTTTTCTTCCGGGCTTGGACCAGTAGGTAGCATGTGAGGATTGCATTTCGACTGTCAAGTCCACGAAAGCAGTGTGTTGCTTTTGTCGTATCCCCTCGATACGTTGCGTTTTTCCCCTTCGCACAGTAGAACAGCAGAACAAGATTGGTGATGCAACGATGTATTAAACAATGCAATTTAATAATAAATTATGGCTTCCGGAACCCGTTCATGTTCAAATCAAGGGAGATGGCTGATTAAGTGGATGCGACACTACGTTAAAGCTCGATCTGGGGGTAAGAGGATGCTCCCGATTCATCTACAACCAGGGATTCTGGTTCTAGAGTCAATGGCTGTGAGGTATACACCGGAATATTCGGACTTATTCTAGATTCTTCTGTCTGTTTTGGTTGTATCGAGCGACTCCGTCCGATGCTGGGAAGATGAAACTTGGACATGTTATGTTTCTTGGCATCTTTCCCCGACCGGAACTTGCTAGTCTCAGCGTCTCCGTGCCTGAATGAACCAAGGAGCTTTGTCTTGGACAGGATCTCCTTTGCCATAGGAAGGACTGGGACCAGCGGTTGATGAAAAACCATTTTCATCCATCCCCTCCAGTTCATATTGGAAGGGATAAATTGATTGACAAGTTCCTCGAACTATTCCAGATA
>Ga0153987_1000114_pt1 | contig 28277 bp, 39 predicted proteins | sample TSNC071MetaG_FD_102279 | JGI IMG/M metagenome (GOLD analysis project Ga0153987, IMG submission 102279) | Attine ant fungus gardens microbial communities from North Carolina, USA - TSNC071 MetaG | ecosystem: Host-associated > Fungi > Mycelium > Unclassified | place: USA: North Carolina, William B...
AACCCTGAGGCACCGTGACTCAAGCCCTCACTCTTATATACTGGTGCCACTGGCAATGCATGTCCTCAGTCGTTCACTACTTTGGGTAACATCTGAGGTACATTCCCCATATCCTAGTATCCTAATATATATTAAACTGCGTTGTGTAGCTATTTTGTCCTTTAGGTAATACAAAGTAGTTGTTCACCACTTTGGGTAACATCTGAGCTATTTTGTCCTTTATAAACAATCCTTACAGGAGACTTGGAGGAGGTTTTCTCTATAACTTTAGCTTTAGAGTTGACATCACTAGAAACCCTCATGTCATGAACCAACTAGACCCCATTAAAGAATTGTATGATATGTACTTGGAGGAAGAGAAACCCCCAAGGATAGTAAAAGTGACAGCTGATGACTGGGACTTTAATTTGGACAATGAGGACAGACTGGCTGACCCATATCTTGAATTGTAGACTAAGTTCTCCACAGTTTGATTAGATAGAGATAAGAGATTGATAGGATCACTCAATGAGTTACTAGAGTACCCATGGGAAAGTAGTGCACAGACCATGTACTGTAGTATAAGTAGCTGAGCACAATTGAGTGGAATCTCTATTGAGTTCTCTTGATACCACCATTAGGAGTTGGGTTGAGTACAGCATCTTACTAGACCTCTTTCTTATACCTTGAAGATCATTGGAGAAGGTCCAGAGATGACTTGGAGTCCATTAGAGGTTCATTGGAGATAACTCTAGGAGACTTTGGAGGAGATCTTTAGATTTTGGAGGGATTCCTCTTATAAGTAGGCAAATATACAGACCAGAACAAAGAGAAAACACAAGTTATATTTCTTCTCTGGGGGTTCTCCTTATTATAAATCACTAAGATTCCATTGTGATATCAGATGTTAATCTGATGGCCTAGAGTTCAATCCAGCTCAGTCTAATGTCCACAGAACTAGATATATTGTCATGTACCTAGAGTTCATTCCAACTAGATACATCAGTAAAGACAATAGGAAATATATAATAAAGTATTCACCTTAGTCTGATGTCCACAGAACTGAGGGCAGAAAAACTATTCTTTCACAACATACTTACTAATCATGATAAAAATGGAAAACAGGAACAGAATTGATGAAGACAAAGAGCAAGAAAAAAAGAAAGGAAAGAGGCTCGAGACACAATTACAACACTCCTCTTATGACAAGTTGGAGTTCCAGCTCTTCTGCATTACCACTCTCAAGCACCTTTTTCTAGAAGGGACCCAAGTTTTGATACTACATAACCTCTTTGAAAACCTTAACTGGACCTGTAAGAGGATATCAGATGTACTCTTACTCTAGGGTATACCATGTAAATTTAACCCCATCTCTAGTAAGCTTATAGTGTTGGACACTATTGTTAAGAGTAAATTTTATTCTAAGGGTAAGGCTCATTCATCTTATCCATGAGGGTATACACTACTCTTAGCTCAAAGCCAAGGGTAGAGACTTCAAATACCTTACTATTGCCCTGCGAAAATGAATACATTGTAAATAAGTTGCTCAATCCTGAAAAGAGACTCAAAAGCGATTAGAAAGTCTCCTGAAATATGTCTCAAATGAAGTCAAGCTCAATAGAGTAGTCTTTGATTCTTCGGATGAAGTTAGTTGATCAGGAGACTAATTACGGTCACTCTGTCACGGAACTCAATCGCCTTAACCGCCACATGCCAGATATACATGTGTTCTTGACTGGTCCCCTAGCCACTTCTCACATCTTTTTCAGCTTCAATGCCGATTCCTCGCAAACAGCCTCGCCCAAATCCAACCCGGTAAGCAATTTCAAAATATACATGCAATGGCACTGACATATCATAAACCCTCGTCCAGACCCAAGCTGGTGGACCTCAGTAATATACCATTGGCGTCACTCAACGACATATTACCCTCAGACGAAGAGACTCGAAAAATCAAGGCTAGTCTCAAGCATGCCGTCTTAGAGCTCGAGCAACTCGAGTCTAACATAGCTCGCACGCAACGTCGCCTCGATTCCTTGCATGCACGCCGCAATCTATTGTTCAACTGTACTGAACGGTACCAGATTGCGATTGCACCATGCAAACGCTTGCCACATGATGTTCTGCGAGAAATCTTCTTCACATGCCTTCCCCAAACTGTACATCTGCCTCCTCGTCCGGATGAGGCTCCCCTTCTCCTGACTTCTATATGCTCTTCATGGAGAACACTAGCACTCAATACACAGGAACTATGGTGTGACTTTCAAGTAGCTTTGGGCTCACGCGCTCGAAAAAACAATCATGCTTTGGGCGCGCTGAGTGCGTGGCTTAGTCGATGTCCCGATCGTCCCTTGTCTTTCAAGATTCATGCTGCCCCCCGAGCCCCCTTCCCATTGCCTGGCATTCAACACGATATTCTTCCTATCGATCTTATTATACCTCATATACTTCGAATCCGCACCCTTGATCTTCAAAACATATCGGGAGAACAGATGTACGCTTTGATTACCCTACCACCCTCGTCTTTTCCTCTGTTGGAAGAGGTCGACATATTCTTGCGGGATAGCTGGATATTCCGCGCAGAACCATGGGAATCGACAGCATTCCATGACGCGAAGCAGCTGCGGAGTTTTACCATACGCGGATTTGATGGCACGTTCAGTCCTATAACATTAAATTTACCCTGGGGTCAGCTGAGATCTTTACACCTTGACACATTACCCAGTGATGCTATTGGGTGTCATACGATGTTAAGGCTTTGCTCGGAACTTCGGGAGGCCAGTGTCCGAATTATGCGGATCGAAGACTCCACTTCAAGGCTCCTCGGGTATTTACCACCTACGCAAATACCAAGACTTCAGTCTTTACTCGTCCGTTTTGAATCAACAACTTTCCATGGAAAGTTTATTGAACCTCTTGATTTACCCTCACTTCATACGTTTCAAACACGTTTTGACTGGAGAAATGACTCGGTTGGGTCAGATGATACAACAACGCAGTGTTATGCGGATCTTATTTGTCGTAGTGCGTGCCCTATTCAACGACTATCAATTGGTCGAAATACGCTCGAGTTGGACTTGGAAAGGTTACTGGATGTAGCGAAGGAGTTGAGGGAACTGGGTTTGGCTGATCATGTACGTGTTCCATCAAGGGTTTGGGAGAGGATGGAACGACAGGAGATTGGAATCAAGCTGGAGAGGATGGCAATAGATGTTGCCATCATTGATCCGTTGTTGCGTATGCTTGAGACGAAATTGGGTCTTCATACGAACGACAATGACTGTACAAAAGGATTAGAGGCTTCATCTTGTAGTTGTTCGCATAGCACTCAGTCAAGAACGGTCGGTGGTGTAGCCAGGTGTACACTCAAGGAAATGAAACTAGGTTGTCCGAGGCCTAGCTTTCAACAGAGATGGAGGATAGAATGTTTGGAGAAGGCAGGACTGAGAATCGTTCTTTGTCATTACGGTTTTCTTGAACATTGACGTCGGTTCTCAACATCCCGTGGTGTCTGGATTTTCTTTCTTTTTCCCCCATCAACTGGACAGTGTAGTATAGAATATGTTGTTGTATATCATGATAGAGGCCGCGTTTTTGAACTTGCACCATGCTGACCATAGCCTTGATCTTTTACTGAATCACACTGATCGATATTGCATTCAATACGAGCCTTATGTCGAGAACGGGAGAGTTTATTTCATTTGTCATGTGCTCCTGGGTCAAGATCCGCAAAACTCAGACAGAAACAGGATAGACTGGAATGCACACAGCGTGTTTAGGTTTGATTTTTCAAATGCTGACTAAAAATACATAGACACAAGGCAATGGAGGAACTAGAAGATCGCACTAAATTGGGTAAGAGGCCCGCCTGTTCACATGTTGGCCAGCTGATACTGAAACGCACAAAAATATCATCCACAAAATTAGAAGGGCATAGGTGAAGGTTGTATTGGAGATTTCCGATTCCAGCATACTTAGCAGTGCCAATTAGACTGTGCGGGAAATATGTAAACAACATTAGCAACGAATTTTTGAAAGAACTGACGTCAGGTTTTTGTGGTTCAGACACTTTCCGGTAAGAGTCCAGACCTCCCAAACATTCAGCAATTGTGATGAGTTTGTATCCAGCCTTCTGGAGAACGGAGATAGCGTAAGGAAGCACTTGATGACTTCCGCATGTGCACATTAGTCATGAGGTGAAAGAAGTAGTTCTTAGCTTACGCAGTAGTACCTGAATGATAGAATAAGTCAAACAAGAAGATCGAATTAGTCAAGGAGAGTATCCCTCACTGTAGGTCTCGTGTTCGAGAGAGATGTAGTTGGGTTTATTACTTTGGACGGCTTTGTCGTATATGACCTTTGACTGAGCTACCGTAGAACCTGTAGAATCACCAGAACTGTGGAAATTCATGGATCAGGGTTCCTTATGTGCACAAAAGCTGTCTTACTCAAGATCCCAGAGAACTGCCGTCCTCTCAAATTGACCACTGGCGATATCTAGTATCGTTTGGTTGTACTCGCCATAAGCTGGAGAAACATATCATAAGCGATATATCAAGCACTGACTTAGAGAGCGTACGTGGACGCCAGAATGCTGGTAGGACTCCAAGAATACGCTGAAGAGCATCTAGTCATCATAAGACCCAGCCAGATTGGTAAAACATCACACGAAGTGGAGTTATTTGGCACTGACCATCAACCTTCTGGAATTCGCTAATGACTGTAATATTCTTTTGTAAAAAAAAAAACTACATGAGAGAATGCTCCAGAGATACCTTGTTTTCTGTTGAGAGACAGAAGGTGGCTATGAGACCAAGTATGAGAACCGATCTGATGACCGTGCTCGTAGACATATTTGATGTTGTCAGTTTGACTGTAAATGCAATCCCCTTGTGTCGAATGAATCAGTCTGGCGATGGTTCAAAGAGTTTGTTCTAGACTAACAATTATTCCCATCTGAGAAAAAAATGTTAATCGTGAATAAAAGTACATGATGGATTCAGCTTACTGTAAAAGAAGGTTCCTTTAGCACCGGCATTATCAAGGGTATCAACAATGTATTTCCTGGATAATTGGGGAACGACACTTCAACATCACGATAATCCTATCATAAATTTCATGAGAGACAAACGCATTATTATAAGGGCCGTCATCCTAGAAATAGGCTCAGAAAAACACATTCGGTTATATGCCAATCATAATAGAACTCACAAATGTCAAGGCGACAGTTTTTGGTTGAGTGCAATGAGAAACGATTTGCGGAACATTTTGTCTTGGTGTTGGGCCACTGAGGACCAGAGCGGAAATGCCGATAGTCATTAAGAGTTGGAAAATCATGGTTTTCGGAAAATAGAATACAAGGACCAAATGAATACCGAAGTAATTATGCTGGAGTCTGAAGTCATGCTCGTTGAGGGCTATTTATCGGAAATAATTCGAATTCTGGATTCTGGAATAGGCAATGGAGAATGGGGAAAACAATCTGATCTGCAGTATAATTCTACACTAGAACTTGGATGACTCAAATGGTGGCGTAGAATGCGTCTCAGGCGCATTGAGTGACAAGGTGATGGCTTCAATACCGAATACCAAGCCGAGGATAGTCCTTACATTCATGTTTCGTCGTTTTGTCATGGCATAGATTGATTTTCGCATGTAGTCCCTTCAACATTTGAAAGGTCGAGCTGAGGACCGAGTAAAGTCAAAATCAGAAGAGGCATTATCGCTGTGATATTCGTCTGTCTCGAACGAAAGAGGGTAGGAATGTATCAGCGAACAGTAAGGATCATCAAATCTTTCCAGAACTTTCGGATCCGTTGATAATAATATGACAATACATGTTGTAGCTGTCATTGAGTATTCTGGTAGCCAAGAGTTGTCAAATAATGTTTGCAACATGTCATCGAACGATGCTGCCATGTGTTAATGTGCGCGCGAGCCCAGAATCCTCCGCAAACGATGGTTATCAGAACTACGGCCGGAGCTTGAGACGTCTGGGTATGTTGAACCCAACACAGAATTGAACTGATTGGATCAATGTTGAATTAATCTGGGTGTTTGTGCCCTCCGGTAATGTTTTATGTCATTGAACATTTCATTATCATTTCATTATGTCACTGCAACTATTTCTGGCCCAGTTGGAAGTATAAGAGACAAGCATCTGCTCTCGACTTTCCATCTCGACATCTATATCTATCTCCTACAGCCCACGGTCCTTACCATACTCTAGACCAGCCCAGTAATATTCAACCACAACCCTCTCTGTCTCTATCATGCATTTATTTGTATTCCTCGCTGTTACGCTTCCTGTTCTGACTGTCGCCTCTCCAGCCAAAGTCATTCCCCGCTGGAACCATGGAGACTCTGACACAATGGTTCTCAACTTCCAGCTTGCTCTCTCCCAGCTCGAGGGCGCTTTCTATGAAAAAATTCTTGGACAATTTGACCAGAACACATTCCGTCAAGCTGGATTCCCTGATTTTGCTCGTGGTCGCTTCATGCAAATCAAAGAACATGTGTGTGCACACACTGATTTCTTCTACGAGGCTATCCGGTTATCTGGCGCTGATACAGTCAATCCATGTCGTTATCATTTGTGAGTGGCTGACATCCATTCCTGTTACCCTGTTGACGATGCGCATTTAGTCCCCTTGAAGACCCGAAAACCTTTGCCCAGGCTAGTTTGGATATTTCAACTATTGCTGCCGCTGCATACATGGGCACAATTCGCCTGTTGGAAAACAAAGAATATGGAATGACAAATGGAATGATCCTCAGTGCCGAATCTCGACAGGCTGGCTGGGTCAATTCTGCTCTCTTTGAACAGAACTCTTGGAACAAGGCCTTTGATACGTCGCTCACCCCCCGCCAGGCTTGGACCGCTCTCAGCTGTTATGTCGAGGCTTGTCCACGTGAAAATGTTGAGTTGGTCCCTCCTCAATCTCTCAACCCTTTCCCTCGGCTTGAGATTATCGATTGTCTTCTCCCTGGTCAGCGGGGGCAAGTTCGGTTCCCTGGTGTCGAAGACTGTGAACGCAGAGGTCTTTTCATTGTCTTCAAAACCGGCTTGCAGGAGGTTAAGACGCGACTACAGAAGGATGGCACCTTCATCGTTCCTCGTGAGGTTGCAGACACAGGCACCAACTTCATCTTCGTTACATCAAATGATAAGTCAGTATGCGACGAGAACATTTTTGCCGGACCTGCTATCTATCAGCTTGACTTTAGCAGCCGCCACAACGATAAGAAAGACGACAAAAAATGAAACTGATAGTCTCTTGTATTCGATTACTTTTTATCATGCATAATTTCATTTCCCTAACCTACATTGAACTGAATTTGGAATGCCCAAGCGTCCTGCACGCCCTTGACTTGCTGGTCCGTAATTTGGACAATAGTCTTTCCCCCATCTGTGACGCTCCATTCAAGTTCTGTGTGCCTGATGGAGGGATCTGGGTGCATAAGGAATATCTTATCGCCAGGAAGAAGAGGGAGTCGCTTCTGAATGGTAAACTCGCCACCCGTCGGCTGATCGAAGGTGATAACGCAGAAGGTCGTTGCGGTACTAGTGAAGCGGGCTGGAGGTCGACTTGAACCCGCTGGGAGCAAGTCTTGAGAAGTTTGGAACCAGAAATCCTGCCACAATTGCATCAGTCCTGCCCAACGCTGACAGACCCAATACTCACGGTATCGAACACACATTCCCCTGCAAAGTCGATCCATTTCCCAGCATCAAGTAGATTATGGGCCATCGGTTCAATGATTTCGCCTTCGGCATTTGGCCCAACGTCCAACAAGCTATGTTCCTCAGTATCTCTCAAGAAACTCAGAATGAAACAACACATACAAGTTCCCGTTCTTTGACACGATATCAACCAGAGTCCGAATGATCGTTGTCCCATTCTTGTACTGAGTCGCACTTGTTACTGAATTAAGGCCATAACTAAACGGGTCCATTCCCTCATTTGATTCCCAATCACGGGTCTGAATTGCCCCGAACGTAGCATATTCTGGGGTATCAAAATCGGGAACGGCTCCACACCCTAGACACATGGTTCAGTTGGCCCATCAACCATGGGTGGATATATTCGTTTATACTGACGATTATTGAGCGTGACTTGGCGTCCCTGGCTTTCTGCATGATTGTAAAACTGGGCAGCGACTTCCAAGGTCTTGTTTGGTCCTCCAATATCGCACCACTAGGCAAGTCAGAGAAAAAAACATATGATCATGAATCGTACGAGATTACGAGATGCCCACCATGATTTCAGTGTCATATATTGTGGCGAGATCCAACATTTGAGGAACTTGCAAGTCATCGATATAATCGCTAATATTGAGCCTCCCTGTGTAAGGCTCGATCTCACTACCGTTGAATGCGTTATGTGCTAGACCACCCGGCCAGGAACCGAACCCATATTTAAACGAGTCGGGATTGAACCTTGAGATAACATGACATCAGAATAGGTTTTGAACAATGAAAATCTTTTATTTCTTACCATTCGGGTAATGAGTAGTATGTTCCCCGATGCAAATTCGGTTTTTCTTTTTTGGCGGTTTCCATAAGCTCTTGTAAGAAGTCGCGTCGAGGACCAAGGTGTACACTACTCCTGTGAGTCGTGTTCCCTGTATCAAAGAGTGCGAATCCGTCATGATGTTTCTTGGCAAAAATTAAATGCACGCATCGATTAGAGAATAAAATGCATACAGTCACAAATACGAAGTACTTGGCTCCTGCTTTCTCAAATAAATCGAGCCAGGAACTCGCATTGAATTTGGATGCCGTAAAATTGGCGATAAAATTGTCGTAGATGATGTTCTAAGCTCGAGTTCATGAGGAGATTTGATCAGTATCATAAATTGCACACTTCACCGGTCCGAAAGTTTCAAGATGATGATTCCAAACTGGGCTACTCGCGTTCGGCGGATTATGGAGGTTCCAGCTTTCGAGGCTGGAATGAACCAGATGACATTGATGGGGAGTAATGTCGACTCACTTGTACCATTCCGCATATGTGCCATTGGGAGCCTACTCATTTATGGTACGTCAGTTCTCGACTTTCGTATCCCTCTTCGTGACGAGATTTACCCATGCAGGAAAACTGTATACACCCCAATGGATACTAATTTTATCGTGACTGAGGTTCAATATCGCTTTGTGAATAGCGAAGTGCTCACAATATGCCATATTTTGCCTTCTTCCACTGGAAACAAATTGCGCTAGTACTCGATTTATTACTTGAGGATTAAAAAACATACCCAAGTAGGTGCTTCATGCCTCTCGAGAACTGTTTGTTCAGCCGTCCACGTCTGCACTAGGCTTTCTACAGGCCATCCAGCACTACGCCCGACAAGCTTTCCATTACTATCCCTCAATTCCACTGATGCATTTCGTCCGGGAATAGCACCCGTAATAAGGACATCAGCACGAACCTGATCACCAGGTACCAACCGCACAATAGATCCAGGACGAATGGTAGTGATTCCAGAACCGATAATCGTGATAGAGTGGTTTGAGATGATCGATGTGCTTTGAGATTGTGTACTTGTAGGAAGAATATTTGCAAGCGTAATTTCAACAACCTGAGCTTTATACGATGGACCAGATGATGAAGGGATGAGATCCCACTTGGTCGTGAACCGTACACGGCGGACTGCGATGACGGCCTCGGATTCAGGCGTAGCCTTTTGTGCAATAACAGAGGACGTTGTCCTGTTTAATGGTAGGGCAGAGGGTGTATAAGCCATCGCGAATAGATGAAGCTGATGCGCTGGATTGTTCAGTGGTAAAGTGATAGATCGAAGTTTTGCTTCGGATGTAATTGCGGTAGACCATTGGAAAATTTGAGTTGAGTTAAAGTTCTTTGTTAAGCCATTCGACTCAAAGTGGTAATGTCTAGTAGACATAGATCATAATTTGCCCAGGAAAAGAGTAGGACATACTAACGTGCGAATTTCTCCTTTGTTCAAGTTGGGCCATCTCCACCAATTCTTCGCAACAACTTCTGCCCCAGTAAAATAATTGTCATAGTAAAGCTGCGATAAATTTTTCACTCACACTGAAGAGCCTGTGTCGAATTGTCATCGAAGTTTAAAGTAAAACTTTTGCCGAATTCGCCGCCCGACGCATCACCAGCATATAAAAAGTGCAGTTCATGCATAAACATAGCGGTGATGCTGATAATTTGACCATTAGCTATGACGTTATCATTCCTTGTGCCCCATGTAGACGGTGTCTCGTACTTGACATCTCGTCAATATTTGGCACACAAAAGAGACTTAAGCACTCACAGTAACGCCATCATGGACAAAAGGCCCAGGAGGCAGAAGACTACTATCAAAACTTCCACCTCTACCATCAAAATTTGCAGACCCATTGGAAGAAGCAGCCTGGTTGTCAAAAATGTCTTGAAGGGGGAAGGATACTGCCGTAAAGTTTCCAAGCGTGGCAGCGTAAGCTCCAGAGCTGTTCAGAAGAAATCTTGGTACAATGAGAAATGGTATCAAAACCAGCATTCTTTGTTTTCTCATGAGGAAAAAGACTGTTATTCAATTGCTGTGTTTTTATGGTCGTAGATGGATGGAATCTGCGACGTATGTTGGATATATATGGAGGATCAAGGAGAGAGGCGAGGGCCAATTGATCATCTGGAGTCGAACAAAAAATGTAGAGAGACTAGAATATTTGTGAGAAGGAGATAGAACGGTCCGGGTTGAACCCAGAAGAGATGTGTCCGCTCATGTGATGAGAGATTCTCGAGTTCTTGAGCGTACCGTGTGATCAACTGTAAGAAGGAGAACTCAGCGTGCGAGATGGTCTCATTTGACGAAGCCTTACAAGATACCTCGAAGCGAGAAACGGAAGATCCGTATTTTTTTTTATTGCAACGTATGGGCTACCATTATCGAGCTGCTCCACTTGCAGCCGTGCTAAAGCACGGCATCTTTAGGACTGTCAATAAAAATAGTTTTGAGGTGTAGTGGCTCAAGCACTCCTATCAAGTTCGAAGAACTAAGAAATGAACATGCTGAGAACTATACCATACCAATGGTGGAATGTTACAGCAGTAACCTTCATTCCTTCTTTAGTGCAGAGAAGGTTGAAGCGCACATTTTTATTTACTGCGTTATCCCCACTTGACCTTACATGGTGGACATTGAGCTGCTAAATGTAAAATACCGTTGGTGACAAAGACAGTGATCTGTTTTCAGTAAAATTAGAGTCGTGTCAAAAGAGGAAGAGAGCGTTCCGCACTTATACCACAACAAGCAGGTGCTAGAACGCGGTGGGGTGAGATACATAATGGTAAACTACACCCGAGCTTCATGATCAACTGCAGTCGTTCCAAATTAGGTGTGAATGTATATGAGTCCTCTGTAGGTTGGAGTTGGATGTATTTGATGTAAGGGAACACGTAGAAGGGTTATTATGACTCGTGTTGGCTGGGGGCGTGAGACCCGGTCACTATGGAGTCTGTAAGGGGCTTTTCTCCAATGTAGGGTGTGGATTGAGTGACCATTCTTTGTGGAGGCTCCAGATTTCTCTAGAAAGGATGCCCTTACTTCTATACCAACCTTGGTGCCGAGAAGATCAGGTAGGTAGAATGCTTGCGATACCTGGTGTAAGGTAATGCGGTGTCTTTCGTAGGTAGATGGTGCAGGATTGAATGACATGATTGTACTGGTTCGCCATAAGGACACACTGGGTCTGCTGATGGGACGAACCTCCGGTAGTATTCGCCTGAGTAGCTGTGTCCTGTTCTGCATTATAGGAGTTGTCCGTATACCTCTCTCCTGTCTGTGAGGCCCAGGAAGTGGGGTGGGGGTGGACATGTGTCAAGACAAACGGTCAGAAAAATAGAAAGGCACGAGGACTCAAAGAACAAGTTGGATTCTATTTTTATCTGCTCTTTGATAAAATTTAAGCACCCGCATTCCCGGAACAACCTTTTTAGGGTGAGCTGGTTGTCTCATTTGAAAACCGCATATCAAGGATAAATTTTTACCTATGAATTCCGGGTACAGACAGTACGTTCATCTAATAGGTTTGGTAGTACATCGTACTGTTTCTGATGACGCTGATGAAAACGTCTATGAACAGTGATCAACCATGGTATGTAATCTAGGAAATCGACTTGCTAAATCACGATGCTCAAGTCATTTTATTATTCACAAATTTTATAGGGTTTTGATGAGTAACTTTTCAGGACATTATAATCGCTAATCAAGTATCTTGGAACTTTCTCAAAAATAAGCATTTGTCGCACATGCTTCCAGATAACAAATTTATCATGCCAAAGCGCAATCAAGTCAACTACGCCCTACTACTTGCACTGTAATTAGATGGTGACCACCTGTAACAAGGATCCGACCGACTTTTGACGCACATGACTCATTTTTTTTCCGTAACAAGCAAACTAGTGCTAAGATGTGGAGGGCCCAATGTCAGGGGTGTGTCTACGGGAGCATATGGCCAAAGGTGTGGGCGAAGTTTGGTAGTAGATAGGTAGGGTTGACAGAGTGCGCGGCAGGTGGTGCAGGTTGGCAGTCTTTGTGACACAGAACTAGGTCTTAAGCTCTGATCGATCTGTGGGATGAAGGGAAGCGAATGTGAGAGCTCGGGGCTCTCTGTACGATACTTACCCTCCATTTCTCCCCCCATAAAAATAGACCATATGGTGGTTCGAGTTCAAGGAGCGCCTGACATGACTCATAGACTCATATTGCAGACTAGGTTTACATCAATATATCATATACATCATTGGACTTAAACTGCAGCTCCTGCGACATCTTTCAACCTGCCATCCACAACAGGGTTGATGATAGGAAGGCTTTCCTTTACATCCTGGTCATCACCGATCGTGCGCGTATCTTCACCCAAGACCTTATTCCTTGTTCGCTTATAACAATCCACCGACTCCATATTCTCAGTGAGAGCCACAAAGTGAGAGATACTTTTGTCAAAGTTCTGTAAAATCGTATCAATAAGTCCGAATGGGCTGACAAGTTCTTGTGCAGTCTGAAGCGCGGTGTCGACCGAGCGAAAGAATGGATTAGCTCCGAAGGACCTTGTTAAAGGGTTTGGTCCTGGTTTTAGGAGCGAAGCAAGGTTCTTGGACCGATTTTCTACACCAGCAAATATATCGGATGTTTTTTTATTCAGAGAACCCTGCCGGTCCTCAGGCTTCTTCCGAAGTTCGTTCTTGACGAAGTGTTGACCTTGCATGAAAATTGTTATAAGCAAGAAAGAAACAAAAGGAGATATGTTACTCACCCAATATATTCTGCCTGACCAATGAGCTCTGGATCTGACCGCCCTCTTTGGATATGATAATTTCCTTATTAGTGAGACATTTGTACCCATCGCCTCCTTCCGCCACGTATTCTGTAGCCACCAATACCAATTTACGATCGCTCGTACGAAAAATCTCCTCCCTGTCAACCAGAATGGGTTTCTTGTCTGGTCCTAATTCATGGCTGTCCCCGAGCAACCAGATCCTTTGAACGCGTTGTCCAGGTTCTTTACTACTGTCCCAGGTGACCCTGAATCCTGATATTGCTGGGAAACATCTGCAAAAATTGGTAAGAGGAAGATGATTGTATACTGATAATTAGAGGACTTGCCCATCTTCCCCAGGCCATTTGCCGAGACCCACTTCCATTGCTTGGAAAAGGTCAGCAGCAGTGATCACAATGACAACAGTAGTCTCGGGGTATGGCAAAATGGTCATGAGGTCACCAAGAGTAAAATCGCCTACAGTACGGAGCTTAGGATACCTTGCATCGCAGAAGAAGGGTAAATGGATATTTACCAGGTTCGTATACCCCATTCCCTCGTAGTCCACCGGAATTCATAATACAAATATCTGCTTTTGCGTAGCCAAGCTTAGGGAGTGTTGTATCATAGCAGGATATTATGCAGTCCATGATCCAGTTCGCAATCGCCGTCTTACCTTCGTATTAGATAAAACATTCATTGAGAGATAATGGTACCAAGAAACTCACCTCATGAGTACGAATGGAACTGGAACGAACGTCAAGCTCCACTTCGGTTTTACATATCGGCTCTTTTGAGGCGGCATTGATGGTGCCGAGTTCCTGATCAAGGATCTTCTTGACCTCGGTGCTCACTGGAAAAGATTCCCTAGTTCTGATGCGTTTGCCTAACGGTAATTCGTGAGACGTTGCAAGTCATCATACTCAATATATTCACCTCTGATCTCCGAGATAACCTTCTTCCTGACGCTTCCTGGGGAAGTGTCTCTGAGGATGATGGAGATATCACTCAAATCTTGGAAATCGGTTCCACTTTTCACGATAAGTACGTCTCCTCGATCATCCGCTGCATCCGCATTGTACGTATTCAAATCGTATCCCTCCCATTCTGTAACACCGGTTGAAACATAGTATTCGTGGTCATGGCCACCCAAGAGGACGTCAACTCCCTGTTGAGAGCTTATATCCTGAGTTGTTTGAGAAGCAGGCGAGAGAGCCTTGAGTCCCCTGGCAAGCTTGATATCCTATAGGAGAATTAAGAGTGACGAAAGGCCGATAACTGACGGCGACTGACATTTGAGACGCTGAAGATATAAGATACGATGATAACAATAATTTTAAGAACAACTCACCGACAATGAGTGATTGCGATGACGAAGTCGCATTTATATTGGCCGTTAGGATCGCGAAGCTTAGCGGATAAATTCAGGCCAACTTGCACGAAATCTTTGTACTCGAAATTCTCAGGCCATGCGGCAACCGCGTCGATCCATTCCCTTAGGCAAAGTGTTACCCTTAGAACAACCAAAGGCAGACACACTCACTTTTCGATTAATCCCATGAATCCAACTCGGACACCTTTCGTTTCTATGACGTATACTTCTTTCATTGGCTCGGGTACCGTTCCCGTATTTTTGTCGATAATGTTGCTGAAGAGCCAAGGCTAATATTCTCGTTAAGTCTGCATTCAAGAACTGGAGGTGGGATGATGCGTACGAAGTTGGTTTCCTTCATTAACTCTGTCATCTGGGGGACCCCTACAACGAGAGAATTGAATATTTTTCCACATACAGTACCAGTCTGGAATGAAATACCCATATCAAATTCATGGTTCCCTGTCCATATATCAGCATCAATGCTATGGTCTCCAGGTATCCTACCTACCAGCACAAGCGACATTGATCCTTAACGCATTAAGAATAGATGGCTATTCGATAATTCTCAAGCTCTAAAGACAAGAATCCAGATGATAAGGCTCACCACATGTCGTCCCTGAGTGACCGAAGTCTCAACAGAGGGAGAAAACGCATCACCCGAAAATACTATCAACCCATCCTTGATCCCGTTGGAGTTCGTGTTCCATTTGGACGTAATCTCCTCCAAAGAACCCGCAAACTTAGTTACATCAATAGTCTCTTTCTTTCCGTCCACTTGAATCTTCTGTTCATTGACCTGATACACATCATTGAATTGAGCAATGTTGATAGTGATTTCACCCATAAGTTTCTAAACGGCGAGATGATGAGGAGAAAAGTTGGAGGGTGCTACAGTTTATAAAGGTGCTGGAGAATCGGCCATGATCCTTTTCTTTGGAAGTATCGGCTATATTTATAACGTAGTACATACATCAATTGCACATGTAGAAAAAGGGGTTGATACAATGATGGTGTATCCCATACATAGTTACATTGCAGTGTCTTAGCACTAGACTTAATGTAGCAGTGATCTAGACGATAAATAAAAAAAGCAAGATCAACACGCAGCCAATGGCTGTCCTCCCATAACTAATCTGCCCACCTATTTTTAACCCACAACTATGGAACACAAGAATATCTCGCAGAACCTGATGTCGTAGAACATCCCTGACGAATTCTCATTGAAGAACTTGGTCAGTAGAACGCAAGTTTTCTCTGATTCTGATTTATTATCTTGATGTCAGAAACATTTACTCTCACTCCACGGCTGCTTTCCTCTATAGGTTTTGCTCACGTATTTCTCTGTTTCAATACTAAATTAGCGTGTCCTCGTGTCAGTGGCTTCACTATTGCGCGGCGCTGGAATTTCGCCTCAGCCACAATCCAAGTTGAGGCCGCCGAACCCCAGTTTAGGTCGGACAATTTTGTATCCATTCTTACTGACAATGATTTAGTACACTAACAGTAAGTTGAAAGACACGTCAAGTGGGCTAGGATACATGCGACATGAATGATCATAACTGTTTACATAACAGGGTATCGAACAAGATGGAACACAGCCATCTATCCAATCTAATCATGCTAGGTGTCTCACAACTTTTTCCAACGCCTGTAATACATCTTGGACGAGATCATCTTCGTCCTCTATACCGACACTCAGCCTTATAAGTCCATCACTGATGCCGAGCTTCTCCCGCTCGGCAGGTGGTATACTACCATGGGTCATCTTGGCAGGGTGCTCTGCCAGACTTTCTACACCACCTAAACTCTCGGCCAATGTGAATAAACGAGTCGAAGTTAAGAACTTGTTTGCTGCCTCAAGTCCACCTTTGATGCGGAACGAAATCATACCGGAGTAGGGGAAATCTGTGGTACTAGAGAAATGTTCTGGTAATCCCTCAATCCATTTCCTGGCATGAGGTGAAAGCGATTCCCAAGCAATGTGGTGTCGCGGATGACTGGCGAGACCAGGATAGATGATATCCTCAACAAGTGGGCTGTCTCTAAGTGCACGTGCGACTGCAAGCGCATTAGTGCCATGTGCCTTCATCCGAAGAGCAAGCGTCTTGGCACCTCGCTGAACGAGCCACGAATCATAAGCGGAGGGGACCGCACCAATTGCATTCTGGAGGAAGCGAAGCTTATTTACCAGCCTCGCATGAAAAGGGGTATCGGGAAAAATGAGGGCACCCATCACGACATCAGAGTGCCCATTTATATACTTTGTGAGAGAGTGTAGGACGGCGTCTGCTCCAAGTAAGAGAGGGGAAGAATAGAACGGGGAGAGGAAGGTGTTGTCTACGAGTATCAGAGGGGGGTCATCTAATTTGGATATGTAGGCGCGAATGGAGGGAGTGGATATCAAACGAAGAGTTGGATTGGTGGGGGTCTCGATCCAAATAAGCTATTTCAACCGAATGGGGTTAAGAATTCAACATCTGTCGATGATTCAAGACTTACTTTCGTATTATGGCGAATTTCAGCCAAAAGCTCTCTACCATCGTCACTCAAATTCTCTAGATCCATGAAAGTCGTTTGCAAGCCTTGGTTTTCCTGGGCAACACGAGACATATATCGAAATGTACCTCCATAAACGTCGTTAACGCTGATGACGTGGACATTTGGACCAAGAGACTGAAGGACAGTCGCTGTTGTGGAGGAGCCGGATGCAAAGGCAAGTGCATGTCCTCCGCCTCGTTCTAAAGAGGCAAGTGTACGTTCCAGGGCATTGCGATTAGGGTTTTCCGAACGAGAGTATTCGAAGCCCTGTACACGAGTTATATTCTAGACGAGGACTGTCAGACGTGTAAGCACCTTGTGAATTCCGATAGAATCTTGTTTGTAAGTAGTTGCTAAGGAGATTGGTGGGACAACGGCACCAGTTTCAGGATCGGGTTCTGAGCCGACATGAATAGCTCGTGTGCTGAAGCCTTCATTGGAATTACGGCGCTTATTGGCAGCACCATTGACAACACCGTTTGAAGCAGCGCCAGGGACTATGGAAGGTGTCATAAGAATCCAAGATGATAGGAAGCAAAGAATTATTAGATTATAAATAGTAAGAGAGCATCACGTGATGAATGTTGCTTCGACTGACATTTCGACTGACATTACTGACACACATTACTGACATTACTGACACACATTACTGACATTTACTGACATTCAATCTCCGTTTACCCCACTCCTTCTGTGCTCCCCTTTGCTTCCGCATCATTCCCCTAACTCTGAGATGTCGCAAAACATTGATTCAAGGCTCTACGTTTGTTAATTACCCTCCACTATGGCACCTTGCTCAGTTCGTTTTCCTCAAGTTTAACAAGTCACAGAAAAAGGTTTCTAAACAGTTCAACTATACTATGCTGACAGCGATCGTAATCACTCCAATCAGGACCATGATTCCACCCATAGGTGATTGTATGGCGCCATTGGTAGCAGTCCCAGAAGTCCCTTCTCCATCTGAGCTACTTGAGTTAGGAATGGAGCTCTGGATTGGCGTAATCAAGGTTGGTGAAGTTGCGCCTAACCCAGTTGATGAGTCACCACCACTTGTATTGGATGTCCCTTCGATCCCCGAGCTGCCTGATGCGCATGTAAAGCTGGGGACCATGTGTCCAGTGGAATCGCAGTTCTGAGCATAAGCTATGTAGATGTTACGACACTTAGAAAAGAAGGTCATTAAAGTGATTATGATCGACTGACAGTCATAAATGCTTTGGCATTCGGAAACAACGGTGGAGTCTCCACCGATGCTCAATAAGCATTGTAAACATGTCGTGAGTCCTGTGCTGATCTCGGCACTGCATGTACAGGTAATCGTTGTGCAAGACTAGATGAACTGAGTCACCGGCGTGGATTGGTATTGGCTGATAGAAGTCGCACCCCGTCACTCAAACTATTGGTAACAAGGCAAGAAGATTGACATTTGCTGGGGATTGTGCTTGGGTCCAATCCACCACTGCTGGTCTGACGCGAAATCAATGCATTAAAGCTTGCTGATACCCAGATAAAGATCAGCAGGGATTGACAAATTGTATTACTGTTTTTCACCTTCTATCGTTGTCACAAAGACTGCCGTAAGGACGAAAATCAAACGGCTAGTGGATGACATGATGGAGTAGGCGTGTGCCTGGCACGTCACGATTAGTAAACAGTTCTTTTTACATTTCATCATCTGATCTATTAGGAAATACTGTTGTTTATAATTACATTTGAATGTTACTTCTGTCCTTGTTGAAAATGCCATAGTTTCATGGTCTTTTTTTTCTTTTTCTTTTTTGACCTCATCAATTTATTATGCGGTGTACGAACACAGTCCGCAATAATTTCATAGTCATGTTTGAAATTCATGACTTCACTATTATGTAATTTATTTTATGAAATAAAACCTTATCGTCGGATATTATGTCCATTCTCAATGGGAGGTCTTGGGAGTATAGTATTCCGGAAACACAAGCAATCGTAGTTCCAAATGTCATTAGTGTACCTATGTTTGTATTGCAGGGGTATCTGTCATCCGTAATCATATGACAAGATCGAGTGTCTGTCGTGTGAGTTTTCCGACAATTTTGTATCCTATACGATCACATTACCAGGTACCGAGCGGGGGATGTTACGATGACGACAGGAGATAGTCAATCCGCCAGGGGGCAAGATGTGGCAGAAATGTCAGTGAGGCTCGAGTAACTGAAGCAATTCTTCAAGATTTCCAAGTCCTTTTATCAGTAATCACTTGCTGACCGGTGAATGATGAACTTGACAGAGTGGTACATGTGAAATCAAGGTCAGTCGCATGGTCAGGCCCAATCACCCCTTTTTTTCCCCACCTTCCCCCACAGTGGAGATGATTACAGAGTTCTCCAGATTCCCCAGCTCTGATCCCAACTTCGCGACTCTGCCACTATCTGGATAATCGAAATTGTCGTTCTCGTAGGATATTGCATTGTGAACCGGAGGCCAATCAGCCCATGGACCTTATGCTTCCATTTGATTTGGAATGTTTCCATGTCATGCGATCTATTTCCTCGTGACCCATTTTCGCTCCCCTTGGGGATAGAGACCGTACGAACAATTCTGTTTAGTGTTATCATTCTCTCTGTTCCAGAACTATAAATGCATCCCATCTTAACAATCAATCAGTTCTACGGTCTTGGTTCTGCCAACCATGAAGGTCCGATGATCTATTTCCTCCCCGTAATCTCAAGGCACTGACTCTCAACAGTACAGTGCAGCAATCGCGTCTAACCCAGTGTGTATTTTTTCAAAGTTCAATGACACGCTCTCATCGTCGTCATCGTAGTATGTGGTGGGCTCCTTTGCCTGCATTGGAGGAGGACTCTTTGGTCTTGATATTTCCTCCATGTCTGGCGTTTTGAACGTGAGCTCTTTGTCAGTTTCTACTACATCTCTCCAGCTGGCATCCCAATTAGAACGAGGCCTACCTTAACACGTTCCACCATGTAAGGAGCTGTTGTTCAATTTCATCGTTTCTCAGATGTTGAAGTTTTTTTCCAGCCCGGTAGTGGCTCCCAGGGAGCTATCGTTGCATCAATGCCAGCAGGATCATTCTTTGGAGCATTGCTTGTGACACAATTAGCAGATCGCATAGGACGTAAGACCACCGTTATCCTTGCTGGTTTGGTCTGGGTCATTGGATCTATCTTGCAATGTGCTTCTGTTGTTCGTGTGATTGCATCTCCTTTCATGTGCTTGATCCTGAGTTTCCCATCAGAACCGCGGTATGCTTGTTGCTGGTCGCATCATTTCCGGTATTTCTGTCGGCTTGTCCAGTGCCGTTGTTCCCATATATCAATCGGAGATTACCGCTCCTAGGATCCGTGGTCGTATAGTCTCCCTTCAGCAATGGTCAGTCAATCATTCTCGCTTACTTGATTCATGTATTGACTTCACGTTGCATGACAGGTCTATCACTTGGGGTATTCTGATTCAGTATTTCATTCAATTCGGTTGTTCGTACATCAATGGCGCCGCCTCATTCCGCATTCCCTGGGGTCTTCAAATGATCCCTGCTATCATCCTGTCCTTTGGTATGCTTTTCTTCCCAGAGAGTCCCCGTTGGCTTTTCGATCACGGCCGGTATGTTCTTTCATTAGAGTAAACAAATGAATTCTATTTCATACATGTCGTGCAGAGAAGCTGAGGCCCTTCAGGTTCTAGCAGATCTTCACGGAGGGGGTAACAAGAATGATGAACTAGTCGTCCTTGAATATGAGGAAATCAGGCAACAAGTGTGTAACATTAACTTTATCGTTCCTTCTCCGTTCTTATAATATATATCAGGTCGAATTTGAACGTAAAGAAGGCTCCAGGTCTTATCTTGACCTGTTTAAGGGTGGAAACCCTCGTCGTGTCTTCCTTGGTTGTGCTCTTCAAATGTGGTCTCAACTTTCTGGAATGAACGTCATGATGTAAGAATTTTTTTCATCTCGTTATCATCTCCATATTCCGACATCTTTAGGTATTATATCGTTTATGTCTTCCAAGGTGCTGGCTTGACAGGCCGTCGCAGTAACCTTATCGCCGATGTATGTTCATGTTCCTTATACATCGGTCAACGTGAAGTAAATGCTTTCCCCCCCTTAGTCGGTTCAATATGTTCTCAACGTCGCTTTGACTGGTATGTTGCCATCAATTCAGTCAGATCAAGACCTCGCATAAATCGATTCATGACAGTTCCTGCCATTATCTACATTGACAAGTGGGGGCGCAGGCCCATGATTCTCGCCGGTACATTACTCATGGGCTTCTGGCTTTATCTTGTCGGAGGTCTGCAAGGACGGTTTGGGAACTGGGGTTCAGTTGAGGGAAATCGTGAGTTTTTCGTGTTTCTTATCATATACTCCCTGACCCCCTTGACAGAGATTTGGGTGGTTCAGAATAATGACGCTGCTACAAAAGCTATCATTGTTTGCTCTTACTTCTTCGTTTGCAGGTATGGTGGTATCAACCTGTGATCGAGTCACGTGAATTGATGAATTGAACAGTTTCGCTATCACCATGGGTCCTGTCTCCTGGACATACCCCGCTGAGTTGGTAAGCATAACCCACTTCAGAATGATTTCCATTGTACTAATGCGGAGCCATAGTATCCATTGAAGATCAGAGGGAAGGCAGTGTCCTTGGCGACGGTAAGCTTTCCATGATCAATCTATCCCAAACCAAACATAACGCATATATCAGGCGACAAACTGGCTTTTCAACTTTGCTCTTGCATACGCCGTCCCTCCTGGGCTTAACAGTATTGCGTGGAAAACCTACTTCATTTTTGGAACTTTCAACTTTGCTGCTTTTATCCATGTCCTCTTCATGTATCCAGAAACAGTCGGACGATCTCTCGAAGAGGTTGAAGAAATCTTCCAACAAGGTCATGTGTTCTCTGCATGGGCTATCAGCAGGAACATTGGTGTGAAGACATTGGATCAAGTTGTTTCAGACAAGGTCAGCATTCATATATTGAAGGAAATGCAATGCGTCTTATACTCCTTTCAGCACAAAGACTCACATTCACTCGAAGAAGAAGAAAGGGTGTAAAGAATATGTAGTCTTTAAATATATCTCATGTGTATGATGACGTTAATGTGGTTTAGTTGGAATGCCTAATGTCTATCTTACGAAATAAATCAAGTGAAGGGAAAGTGACTCATCCTAATTGCCTTTGAATGAGACACTGTACTCTTTTTGATGATGATCACTGTGATTCAAAAACTTTGGTATATTTGATGTCCGCTGACACAGAAGTTGTTTGGTCATTGTCAAGGACATGGAGTCGACTCGCACCGGTCGTCATCCAACTACTACTGATTCACTCTGTCTATGAGCAGCCCGTCCACAAAGTCTCTCAACAATCAAAATGACCATTTTCCTTCTAAAAATTCATTCGATTATGCCTCTGCATACCAAAAGCGTAACAAAAGAAACGGAAGTACTACTTTGGCTTAAACTTGGCTCGCCGGATATGGAGGGTAAAATTCGGTCAATGTCTTCTGCAAACGATAGAAACGAGAATAGTAACCACATTTTTGACTTGACCTACTTGAATACACAATGCGGGATTCTTTTTATTTCTGCTCAAAGTGACATCGTGTAGGTTGGTCATTCTCGGCGGTTATAATCATACGTTGCTTCCTTTCATTATCGTATACTTTGTGATATTTTTTGCTAGTCCAATGACGGATGCCATCCTGTTCAATAAGTGTTTATGATCCAAGATCAAACACGATATTAACAGACGCAAAATTCAACAAGATCCTTACGGGGAACGATAACAGAAGGAATCGTAGCAAAACATACCGAGCCTAGAAATTTCTGCGAGCGACAGTTATCGTGTAAGGACTTGTGATTGATAGTTATAAAGGATAACAAAATGTGAGACATGGCATTTCCAATAGCCAGTTATGCACAAAACTTCCAAACAATGGTAAATGAGGCTACATATTGATTGACCTATGAACTGTAAGCGTTAATAGCAGCATTGAAGGCATCGTTGGTTCTTGCTATGAGATCGTCTGCTGTCGCCTGAAGGTCTGCCTGGAAAAGAAAAGAGTAAGCCACAAGAAACGAGAGGAAATGGAAAAGACATACAGGACATTTGGCACGCAAATCTCCTTCAAGGGTCTTGATACTTCCCCCAACATCTTGCAAATCCTTGAGAATAAATGCTTTTTCAAAAGCAACGAACCCCTCTTTCTTGGACACAAGAACTTGAAGGAAATCCGTAACAGTAGCGACCAGTTGTGTAAGAATGGAAACAACTGTGCTGGCATCATCAGAAGAAATGCTTGACGTATTCTACGTATATGATAATTGTGATCAGACTCCAGGCCGCTGAGGTCAAAGCATAGAACGTCACCTGAACATCCAAATCGGTGCTGTCGATCATTTGCTTAGTCGTTGTGAATTCCTGCTGAAGAGCCTGAAATTTGCACATGAGTTATAGTGGTTATAGTGGCGCAAAAAACGGTTGACTACGAACTAGCTCCTGGGGAATATTTCCTGCCACGAGGTTTTGGATGTTATCTCCAAGTTGTTGAGCCTGGTTTTCAAGCCCTTTAAGGTCATTAATGACTTCATCTACAGTTACGGTCCTTGCAGCGACCAGGGCTGCAAAAGCAAGGAAGAGAAGATACTTGAGTTGCATGATGCAGACGAATTATTTCGAGGCTCTTATATCCCATTTTACCCTGTTTATGATCCAATCCGTGTCTCACATGTCGCAACTATCATTATTTAGGTCGATTGATTTGGTATTGTATCATATAACCAGCGAACTAATCTCTTGAAGTTAGTGGCGATCTACTCATATTATTATTTACTATACTAGGCAATAAAGCTGACTCAACTTCATAATTGTATTCAAGCAAGGTGATGTACACAGACAGAGCTTGGAAGACAATTTACAGGGTCTTATGAATGTGACCTGTAGTTCGTAGAGGTTCAATCTCACGAAGGTGAATGAGGTGCAGCCACTGATCAAAGAGTCCTTTGAAATGCTCTATAGTTCTGTGTCATGTCCAATATTGGCATGGCATGGTATTGAGCCATCAAATGCAACGTGAACGTGCTTTTTGTGAGCCCATCCCAAAAAAGGATAGGAAAATGAAAGTATGCCACCAAGTTGAGAAGAACCGATAGTCGTGTACCATGCGTTGCTTACTATCCTTTTTTCTTGGGTGACTTCCCAAATAAGCAGTCTGAAACAATCTGTGACCTCAGATTCAGACTTCTTCATGCTGAGCATGAGTTTTCAGGATGTCTCAGACTTGTCCAGATGTAGAAAAAATGCCAGACTGGACTTCCCTAAGTGCAAATTCTCCTTTTTCAGTTAGAGGTATACTATATATAGATATCCTCTCTATTACATTACGAATCACTGTCACACACTATATAAATGTTGTCCCCGATATAGCTAGATTGAATACACTAATTCTGTTTTCTTTGTTTCTCCTGAGCTACCAAAGGTTGTGTGACAAATATTTTTTTTGAGAAAACTAAACCAAATGCAGTGGAAATCTGAGTCACTGAGGTCTAATCAAAGTCAGAGAGAAACTTCAAACAATATATTCTATCACAAAAATCAAAAAACAAGGAGTGAAAAGAGAAGGGAAAGATTAAGTATAAGAGGATACAGTATGTTTATTGAAGCTTTTATACAATTGTGGTAATAGTAAATTACAGAAAGAGAAACATCCTCTAGTAAGTATTCTAACCCAGCCCTTGATCTCATATCAGTTGGCAGTCCTGTCCTCACCCCAAAACTCATATGGTGGTACCTTGGCTTTTTTTTTGATAGAAAACTCACCTTCCAATACCATTGCCACTTCTATGCCACCAAAAGCACATCAACCATTAAATCAATGAAAATTCTAGACAACTCGTCCAGAAGCCTATCACCACTTCACAAACGTCTACTATAACCACATGTGCATCCTCCCCATAGTATTGTACAAATTCGAGTAGTGGTACTTCAAAGGAACACCTATGAAGTACCATATTCATGAACTAAACAAACTTTAATAGTGTGCCACATTATGGATTACTGGTGCTTTTAAAACCTCTCCCTCAGAAGGAGTAGAAGGAATTGCAGGCCTCATGTTATGAACATGAACAATATGGAGTGGGACTACGACTCCTATCAGGAGTGGGAAGATGACTCATACCAAGAATGGGAAGAGGAGGAATGGTCACCCAACAGCATAGAAGAATGGAAAGAAGCACCAGAATAGAAGTAAGCACTAGAATAGAACAGTGGACTTATCCTGGACAATTGAATGGACAGACTTTGGAGAAACCTAGGACAGACTTAGGAGAAACCTAGGAGAAAGAACTAATTGGAGAAACCTTGGACTCCACAAGAATAGACAATGACTCATACTATGACTCAGACTAGTAACATTGTTACAAGTAGAATCTTATTAGATAGTAACTTGTAATGGTATGGTTTAGGATAAATACATCCAGAAAGAGAGAGGAACAACAAGTTCTCTCTTTCTGAGGTATACTTGGAAAATAGTCCTCTTCATCCTCCATGCTCTCTGTCCTTGGATAGATCAAGAGTGCAACCTAATACTTGCTATCTTCACTATTCAATATAACTCTACTGAAAACCTTAACTGGACTTTCTTTGGTGAGGAAGGCATAGAGATATCAAGTGTTGACATAAGCTGCTATCTCAACTTAGTTTGACTAGTGGTTTAGAGTTTTAATACCTCATACCAATTGCCCTCTACCTCCACAAGCTAGCTGGCCATGCCTATCTCAGATACTCAGCCATCCCAGAAAACCATGCCATTACCTTATTGCTTGAAAACAGTCATACAGGCAAAACTCTATCTCATAGACTAGCACTAATAAACCTAACCTAGACACAGAGAAAAAAACTCAAAAGCCCTCTTATCAATGTGGATGACCATCTCATACAAGCCCACCCTGCTTTTGACACCTCCTCAAAGTATATTCTTGCACCTGGCTTCAGAGTAGTTGTGTCATAAACTGCTCTTTTTCACTAACTCCATTTTATTATTCTTTTTCTTTTAAGTTTCTTTTTCTATTTATAGCATGGGAAAGTATGTCACACTGTGTGACAGAAGGAGTGACAAGGTCACATCAGAGGTCACATCACATGTCATGTTGAAAGGGGCAAAAGGGATTTTAAACTGCAACTAGCAAAATGAAATGGGCAGTGATAGTCCCCAATTGCATACTAAAGGTTCGAAGAGGAGAATGTCAAAGTGGGGTGACAGAAAGAAATTAAAAAGTAGAAGTGCAACTTATCTTGTAATGTAAAACTAGAAGGATTGTAAGATCAATCCAGATTGTCCTCCTGTAGTGTAATTTTAGCCAACTTCTGAACCAGAATTAAGCCAACTGCTCTAAGTCAGCGTCGACAAAGAGAACTCAATGGGAATTTTTGCTGGATTTATCTCTACTTATATACAAACTATTCTATTTGTTAACATTTGTACATATATGTACTTGTTGCATTAGTATTGAGTCATCTTGTTATTAGATAACGACTCTTTTTATAAAATAAATGAAAAGAAAATATAAAGAAAAATAAATAGTAACTTAGCCATGGTGACTAGTCAAAGAACCTGTGGAGGTGGTTCATGACATGTGGTGCCCCTAAGGTATCAATCTTTACACACCATAACAAGCTCACTAGCAAGAGTAGTCAGTAAATCACTTATGGGTCTTACCAATCTCAACCAAGTCCTCATTTGCATCCCCAGACTGAACCTTACAGCTGTGATGTGTAAGGTTAGCTTGGTTCCTAGGCCAGAATGAAGCCAACTGCCCCTAAGTCCACATTGACAAAGAGAACTTGATGGGAGTTCTTGCTGTATTGTGCTCTACTTATATACAAGTATGTCTATTTACTGACGTTTGTCCATGTGCATGACCATTGCATCAGTATCAAGTCATCTTGCTGTTAGGATGCAGTGCTTTTGGAAAATAAAAGAAAAGAAAATATAAAGAAATATAAATAATGACTTAGCTGTGGTGGCTAGTCATATTCCTGTGGGGGTGGTTCATGACATAATGGAGTCTGAGTTAATGGTTAGCCAAGCTTTTCCAGCCTGCTACCTTGCCGAAGGTTGTCTGAGTGATTACCAGGAATCTGTCTCTAGACCAAGTAGGTATAGTACAAAGTGAGGCCTAGCTCAGACATCCCACCAAGATCACACTCTTACTTGTCTCTAGAATTGATTTTCACAATCCCAAGAGCTTCAGAGATAAAGGCAGGTGCCAAAGTAGGCTGCTTCCATCCCCTCCACCCTGAGAGATATATTTGGTACAAGTGCTCAAGACTCAATCAAAGTCAAAAATAAAAAAATAAATATACACCCTCCCTCCCTTGGCTTCTTATGCATTCCCATGCCTTGGGCCCATCCAGCCCATCAGTGCCCTCTCCTCTGACAGCTCTGCTAACGCTACTCTCTACCATATTCTCCCATCCCACTTCAATGTCTTATCCCCTCACCACCTCTAACTCTCGGAACTGATGCACTCCTCCCATGATCCTGTTCTAGATACTACTTCTGCCAGATGTGAGCCCTTCCTGCACTGTAGTCATTGTAGGCTGCATTTGTATTCAAGGTAAGCCTGTCAATGCTCAGACCAGCAGGATCTGATTGTCTTTGGATTACCGCACTACTTGCGGGGTCAACAAAGTCTATCCTAGATTCAAGTGAGTTAGTCTTTCAGGGGTTTACCTGAGTTCTTGAGGCCTATAAGGTTAGTACTGCCTTTCTACCTCCTGCTAACGAGTGACAGGCCCATGACTGCTAGGTATGGCTGCCCATTCTAGTTTCTAGATCGTGTCTGGGTCTCATAGGAGAGCTCTAGAGTGAACTCCACTAGGTGAATATCGCATTATATGTCCTCTTATGTCACCTTTTAATGGAATTTTTAATTCTAGTGTAACAATGTCACACATGATTTGGTTGGGAGTGTGGGAGAGTAGGTGCTGTCACAAACTTCATTCGGACGTATCTCCACAAATAATGGGTCTTTTTCGACGATCTAAGTTGCATTGGAAAGCCCTCAAGAAGACCTTTCCAATGATGCTAGGGAGCCCTCGACACCTTA
>Ga0153987_1000115_pt1 | contig 28058 bp, 32 predicted proteins | sample TSNC071MetaG_FD_102279 | JGI IMG/M metagenome (GOLD analysis project Ga0153987, IMG submission 102279) | Attine ant fungus gardens microbial communities from North Carolina, USA - TSNC071 MetaG | ecosystem: Host-associated > Fungi > Mycelium > Unclassified | place: USA: North Carolina, William B...
TCTGTCCTTTCATTGGTCAACGTTTAGTTTTATAATCAACTAATTTAACTTTGTCGTGCATTGCAACTGACTCTCAAGACGGATGACATTCAGCGAATCGTGATGAGCCCTGAATTTCTGCATCTTCTAGGTTAGGTGACCTTGAACCCGTAATGGAAATCATTTCTTCAAGTATGTAACGATAATTCTGCATTTTTGTTGCGCGGCTACATCCACGCATAACACATAGATATGTCAAATTTTGGAGAAACGGATCGTCCAACACTGGTCAGCACTGGTTACGGCATCCGAAAAAGTACAGCATCACCTGCCTTCATCCTGTGCGCGCCGTAGACAAGTGGCAGCTAGTCAGCCACGAGAGATCCCTGGCGGACAAGCAGATATCATAGGCAGCTGGAATTTTTTTCAGCATTCTAGTGCTAGATTGGAGTGCTGCCAGAAAAAACCTGAGACCGCAAGGTGTCGGAGTAAAAACAAAACAAGAGAAAAAAGATTATCTGATGATTAATTCGAAGGAGCAAACTGGTGACACTCGAGGTATCTACACATGCTCATATTCACTGCACCGGTGATTCAAAACCATGTATATTGATAATGCGCTTTTCCGGCGCAATGTGTCCCAGTCATTGTTGTTGAAGGGAAATAATAATAAAAATAAAAATGTCATAAAATTCGTGTGCTGATTTGCAGAACTCTGTAGCGGCGTCACGAGTGTGTCACAGATACACTTAATCACAATCACACAATCATCCCATTACGATGAGCAAACGTCCGCCGAATGCAGTTGAAAGCCGTCTGCACAAGGCTATCCTATCTGCCCCAAACAAGGTTTGAGTTTACTTACTGATTCTCTCTAATTCTTAATGCAATTTTCGGTCATAAGGAAATAACAGCGAAGGAGGCCCAGGCTATCATTCCAGATGCAAATGCATGCGAGAAAGCTCTGAATTTTTTGCTTGCAGTAGGCCTTCTGAAGACGCTTGTTGATGCCAACAGGAAAGTCTCTTTCAGAGCAGTTACGAAGGGTGAACTGGATGTGTATGTAATTGCCGCGAGTTAAAAGCCAAGTCTCATTACAACTCACAATATCCTCACAGGACAAAAGACTTGCATGGAGAGGAGAGTCTTGTATTTGGACACATCAAGGCTGTTGGGAATGAAGGTAGGTACTCTGGTGTTAATTCTCACTCAGAATGTCATGATCGGCATTTGCTCACTAAGTCTCTGATAGGAATCTGGACAAAGCATCTAAAAACAAAAACTAATCTTCATCAGACCGTCATCGATCGATGCCTGAAAATACTTACTCAAAAACGCCTCGTCAAACGTGTGCCATCTGTACAGGTATAGCACATCCTGTAGTCGTTTTCCGTGAGGTTATTGATATGAATCTGACCGCAGCATCCGACACGGAAAATATACATGCTAGAAGGCTTGGAACCCTCTATATCTTTAACGGGTGGTCCCTGGTATACGGATAATGAACTTGATACGGAGTTCATTCAACACCTTACAGAAGCTTGCCACAAATTCATCCGTGACTTGGTGCGGCAATGGATAATATATTCTTTATCCATCTATTGACATGCTTCTGGTCAGAGCTTTCCGAAGCGCAAGGATTCTAATGCCGGAGCTTTGTATGCACCCTCAAACTCTCCGAATTACCCCACGGCTCAGCATATTCGAAACTCACTAAAAAAAGCTCGTCTCACAGAAACAGAACTCTCAGTTGAGCATGTAGAGATGCTATTGAATGTCCTTGTCTTGGATGGAAAAATTGAGAGGGTAGGTTCACTGCCTGAGAATGATATTTTCTTTCCAATGATCCACCGCTACACTAGCTTCCTGCATTCGGGACGCCAACATTGGACTCATTAGCCGCTGACGAGGGAGATTCTGCAGCTGAAGAGAGGCTAAGATCGAAGAAACGTAAACATGATACTGAGGAGGAAGAAAGGCATACCAAACGAAAGAAGCGAAGGGACACAGACACGGATGACAGTGTTTCATCAGGACACGAATCCGTCGAAAACTCGAAGCCGAAAAAAAAGATCCAAAGGAGAAGTAACGACCTCAGTGATTCGGAATCCGAATTAGAACGGCGAAGGAAGAGGAAAAAAAGAAAGGTCGAGCCCTCATCCTCATCTGATGAGCGAGATGAGGAACCGAAACGGAAGAAGAGAAAATCTAGGTTGCCAGATTCATCAGAGTCCTCTGAAGATGAAGACAACAGCAGAAAACACAGGTCATCGAAATATTTGGATCGATTCTCCTCGCCGACTACCCTGGGTTTTTATGATGACATGGAAGCAGGAGGCAGTAATGTATACCGGGCAATTAGAGAAGAATGCCGTTCACTTGGTTGGTCGAACGCACCATGTGCTTTATGCCCTTCCTTCGAATTTTGCAAGGATGGAGGGCCAGTAAATCCAAAGGATTGTGTTTACTATGGGGAATGGATCACGATGGATACGATCGAGGGACAATTTTGAGGTTGTGTAAAAATGAGTCTGATTTTCAACATTTATTCAATGACCAGATAGACGTAGGATAGCTTGCTCTACGAAAGGCACGGCGCCATATCGTTTGAGCCACTCGCACCCAATCTCATGTATGACTTCGGTCTGACCATATCCAAGAAACTCTGCGACGACTCCCTCATAAGTGTCCTCACCGTGTTGCAATACAAACATCCTGAACTTCCAACCAGTTGGGATCACCCCATCAACCCGAAGTACGTTTTCTTCTACATCAAACTCAACCCGCTTGAAGTCAAATCCAAGACCGATTCCCAACGCTTTAGTATATGCTTCTTTCATTGTCCACATCCAAAAAAACCTCTGTAAGTTCTCCTTTGGTGATCCACCAGTGAATATGAGGTGATGCTCCCGAGTAGTCAACTGCACAAGCGTGAGTGACTTGCAAATGTTTCGACCTTGTTGTTCACGGCTTACTCACTTGATCACCTACTGTGCGAACGAATGACGGAAATGACTCCTTTCCGGGGACTCGCAGCTTCATGACGTCGATGCCAACACTAAATTCCGGAGGGTTCTGGCTCTCGGAAGAGAACGCTAACGCAACTAGTGCATTGTCATGGGTGATATTGAACCCCAATGGAGGATTCAAGTTGGGTGAGACCTGGTAGTTGTCTTGAGCCATATTTTTGATTCCTCATCTTCCTTTTACGAACGATATAGGGTTTCCCAGCCTTTGTAACAGAGAAGTGCATCGCGCCAGGGTCTGCTCCCTTTTCAAGCAGCATAATTCGCCTGAGGAGATGACCGATCAATGTTCCTTATTATCATTGTAGCCAAGGGATATTCGTGCCAGTGGATAGGGACCTTACGACATGCATCCTCGCGTCGATAAAATCTCCGGATTCGTTCCCCAGCCTGTGAATCCAGGTTATCCAGAACTTTGAGAGCACGCTGATATAGCTAAAATCGAGGATTGGAGGTAAGATAGATCCGACTGTAATAACCAGAACCTACTTCTTCTGGGAATAAGGCAGGATCGTATAAGACCGCCCAAACTTGCGATGAGGGTCCCGTTGACATGAGTATCTGATACTTCGCGCCAAAAAGATGGATGAAGAGCACAGAGAGCTTAATCGAATGACTTAAATTTCCCACCGTAATGAAGGGACGTCCAATCACTGACAATGTCCGTGAACGAGAGGCCTAAATTCGTAACTCTCGGAATGTTTATAATTGACGAATTCGAATTCCGTGATGAGGACGGGGAACCCATCGAAAGGGCAGCGGAGTCACAGGCGGGTAACTTTGCTTTATTAACAGAACTCGCGGGGCCAACTAACTCTTAGATCGGGGGAGGAGGTACTTATGCAGCTATAGGGGCTCGAACGTGGTCAGAACTCTTGTGATCGAGACGGCCAGGTGCAATATTGAATACAATCCCAGGTTGCCTCCCAACGAAATCGGGATGATCGTGGATAGAGGTCATGATTTTCCTGCAGATACTCGAGAGAGGTTATTGGAATACGGAGAGGCGATGTGGATGTTCAGAGATCAGCCTAACCGTCCAACGACAAGAGCACTCAATCTTTACTATGGTGAACACAGGGAGTGTGTATGACTATTTGAGTTTTATGAAATTTGACCAAGGTCTGTAGTTTTAGGTACCTGACGGATCGTGTACAGATTACGCCTCGGGACCTCAACGGCACAAAATTAAGCCGACCACATTCTCTACATTTCATTTGTTCACCTACAAGAGCAAAACGGATCTTGGTTGAAGTCCAGGAGGTCACTGACTGGAATCCGGTCATTATTTACGAGCCAATCCCAGTAGGATGTGCTTTCCTTCTCTTATAGTATCTCGATCTGACTGATTGCTATAGGACAGCTGTACTCCTGGACATTTACCTATCCTCAAGGAAGTCTTGGATTCCTTGAATGTACTCAGGTTTGTGACTTGCTTCGCGCAGTCATCATAGTTTGAGGAAACGTTCTCAGCCCCAATGCGGAGGAGGCTCTAAAATTACTCTCTCTTCCCTTCCCTCCAACGAAGTCAAACATTGAACAGGCAGCGCGGATCTTCTTGGAGTACGGAGTTGGCCTAAACGGAGAAGGGGCAGTGATCATTCGTAGTGGCCAACTTGGCGCCTTCGTGAAGACTCGACACAAACGCGGTGCATGGATTGATGCCTACTGGACGGAAAGTGAGGCGGATGCACATATTGTCGACGTGACAGGTATGTCTTTCCCTGGGGGTTGGATCATCTATCATATTATTACTTCTGAACACAGGTGCTGGAAACAGTTTTCTAGGAGGTCTTGCAGCTGGCCTTTTCCAAACAGAGGGTGATGTGCATGAAGGCAAGCCACATCGAACCTTGAGAGAGGACTCACGTCCTAACAGGATAACAGCAACGCTCTACGGTACAATTTCAGCTTCTTTTGCCATTGAACAAGAAGGTCTGCCGCTTATGACATTAAATCCCCAAAATCCCGACTGGCCGATGTGGAATGGTGATTCTCCTCGGAAGCGACTTGCTGACTTGCGAACAAGGCTCCACAAGTGGAATGAAAATATGGGTACAGACGATGCCTGAAAAGTACATGACTTGGTTGTGCACTGCAAATAATCATTGTTGAGTAGATTGAAATTTGGCCCGACTCGCAGCGAACAGCTCCTCCTGTTTGGCAAGAAGCTCTTCTTCTGTCATTCCAGATTGTTCGAATTTAGAGACTTTCTTCTCGCGGTCCTGGCGAAAGGGATGAGCCAGCACATAATTCAACCCGAACGGCACAAACTTTTTGTTGTTGCTTGTGGTCTTTGAGCACATCCTTGACCTCAGCAGTAAAAGGCTCAAAGCCCAGTCGCTGATGAGGTGTGACGCTGAGTGTAGTCCTAGAATGAGATGAGTAAAATCGTACCTTGAGGGCACTAATGATATGCTCTGGCGCAATCGTTTTCTTTGATTCTTGCTCACAGATTTCGTTCGCTTCTGACGAGATCAGATGGATAAATTCTAAAGATGGAGGTCAGATGTGATGGAGTAGAGAAGGTGGAATTTAATTTACCTACACAGCACTCTATGACGAGATCTCGTGTCTCCTTGGCACAGACGATATCGTTTGGTAGTAGCTCTGGATAAACCATGCAAATGAGTGGCACAACTGTTGAGCTCGAGGCAAATACCAGATATCATTTTTGCAACCGTAGCCTTAGGGAGAGAGAGATCATCGTCTCCTGGGGGGCCTGAATGGCCTTCACGGTCGGACATAGTAGAAAGGTATGTAAAGATGAGAAAATAAAGGATAATAATGAGTCCAGTTCCAAACTTTGTAGAAACTTCGCACGTGCTCTTCTGACTACCATGTCTGTATGTCCCATTTTCCCGTCTCTTTACTGTCCTGTCCTCATAGTACACAGCAGGTCAACCCAGTTAATCCAAAACCTTTCCTCCAAGAACTTACTGGAAAACCTGTCTTTGTCCGACTGAAATGGGGTCTCGAATACAAGGGCTTTCTGGTAAGCACGGATGGCTATATGAACCTACAGGTCTGTGCTGTTCTTGTTTGAAAGCGGTCTAGTTGACACTGTTCCAGCTTGCGAATACCGAAGAGTTCCAGGATGGAAAATCAAATGGCGCATTGGGTGAAGTGTTCATTCGGTATGTAGGCTATTGGGTCGCGTTTCCATACGGTTGTTCATTCATGAGTTTTGATTCAGGTGTAATAATGTTCTTTATATTATGAGTATCTTTCATCACACCCAATATTTCTTTATCTGATACTATTGTGTTTCCACAGAGAAGCATCGCAAGAATAGTTGTCAGTGCACGTCGGTCCTCGGTCATTCATCAAATTTATCGGACCAGGGTTAAAAATTTCCGTTCCTCAAGGCAACCATTCCGTTGTAGACCATGTACCCAACCAAAATCTTATATGCATAATGCGTTCAAAACTGGGTGCCTTGTATTGTGCCTGCGTCCAAATCTATAGTGATAGTGAACCTGTCTTGTGAAGTGCAATTCTCTGAGGCCATTCCTGTCCTTATCTTATTGTCGGTATCCCTCCACCTCTCAAGTCTGTTCAACTGTTCAACTAGGTCAAGAGCTCAATGGTTTCGTTTGAAAATTCTACATGGTTGATGATTAGGTAATCAAATTCATTGTTTGCATTCATTGTTTGTGAGATCATCAATATGGATCGACCTGATTCCTCGAACTTCACTTCAGTTTCTATGCGTCCTCGAACCGCTCAATCACGACCTATGACGGCAAGGCCGACAACAGCGGCTTCAACATATGAGGCAAGTTATGTCGTAGCTTTACTTGAAGGGCGTGGTGTATCCCGGGAAGTGGGTTTGGCTGCTTTGGATAAGGACACTGGAAGCTGTGTACTTGTACAGGTGTGGCCATGTGTTCTTGTTGCACAAGAGTTTACCAATAATGCTCTATTTCTACTCGAAAAAGATTGCTGACTGCCAGACATATGTGAAGACGCTTCATCAATTACATTTACACCCGCCCTTGATCATTCTCGTGCCGGATACCTTTTTATTACCACAAGACTCGGCTTTTGTCAATTCTGTCTCAAAGGCTTCTATGGGGAGGAAGGGAAAAGGCAGTGGATCATCCTTGACCGCAACAGCGTCACTTTTAGTGGATTACGTGAGAGAAGAGTTTCCTTGTGCAGCTATTGAGCCGGTTGGGAGGAAGTACTGGAATGATGCTGGCGGTCCGTTTTTCACGCGTTTTTGGGCATGTTTACCTGGTCCGTATTGAATCACTAATATTCAGGACTTGAATTTGTCATGCAACTCTGTCTGGAAGATGACGAACGTCCAGCCACTATATTGGCTGCCTCAAATAAGTGCGCATACAATCACTTGATCACCTCTTTAGTCTACTCATTTAAAATGTCTGACAACTCTGAGTGCAGATACTATGCCCTTTCATCTGCATGTGCTTTATTCAAATATGCTGAAAGTCAAATGAATGTGCGATTCGCGCCAGGGTCATTGAGAATCTGTTATAGAGCTGTAGAAGGTACAATGATGATTGATCCAGATACTGTGAAGAATCTGGAATTGGTGAAGAATATTACTAATCACAAGTCAAATCATACACTTTTTGGGTATGTAACTCTCATTCTCCTTTTGACTACGCGGTTGACGAATTTAGAACTCTGAATTTCACGTTCACAATCATGGGTTCAAGGTTGCTCAGGGTCAATATTTTATCGCCCATCACTCGTGGGTGGGAGCGCATGAACTTGACCTTTTTAGCACGATTGATTGGAGTATAGATTATAAAGCAGTCGAAGCCCGACTTGATGTCGTTGCAGGCAAGTTTTTGTTTCACAAACACTTCAGTAGGACCAATCAGCAGTAGAATTTGTTCAGCACGAAGATAAATTCACCGATGTCCGCGAAGCTCTCAAGTTACTGAACAAGATGGACTTTGATAAATTGATCATCTCGGTCGGACGGTTGCAAGTTCGTTGAAGCAAGCTAGCTAATATACTCGGATTGACAGCTTGCATCCTCCGAGACTCGTCCGACTACGACGGCAAAAGGCGCATCTGTGAGAGTGTCCCAAATGCTCAGCCTACGCAATCTAGTCAGAAATCTGCCCAGTTTAAAGAGGGCTCTGTCTGGGAGCCACTCTCAGCTTTTGCAAATTGTACACGAAGTAGGTCTTTTTCTAGGCACCATCCAGAATCTGCTGATGATCGGAAGATGATTTCTGATGAGAGGCTTGCTAAGATTGAGGAACTCGTTTGTGCGAATTTAAATGAAGAAACTATCGTAGCCAAAGTGAGTTTTTCCGCTTCTGAGGCTTTTCTGACCCTTTTTCAGGGTGGGATTTCTGCTGTCAATGCTCGTGTATATGCTGTCCGAGTGGGTTCCAACTCCAGTTTCATTTCTTGTCGATTCAAGCTACCTTTGCAGGCCAACCGCAACAAGCTTCTGGATGTTGCTCGCGAAACGTATAAGGAGAACGTGGGGGATATTTATCAACTGAACAAAACCTTGGCAGACCAATATGAACTTCCTTTGACATTGATGTATCAAGACAGTGGTTTTGTTTTTGTTCTGAAGAAAACGGCCTCGGACAGGGAATTGCCAAGAGGATTTATCAATGTCTCTTCGCGGAAGGGAAAGTGGTTGTTTTCTAGCATTGAGTTGGTGAGAATCCTCTTAGAGTCGCCGGCAGGTCGCCTCAATTAACGATCTTGGTAGAAGAAATTAAATGCCAGGATGAAGGATGCTCTGGACGAAGCATTGATTTTGAGTGAAAAGTGAGTATTCCCATTCCGATTGTCTCTGAGTTAAATGTTGAGCCTGGTGCCAGAATAATTCAGGGACTCGTGGCCACAATAGTCGCAGACATAGGAGCTCTGTATAAGGCTTCGGAAGCCGTTAGTGTGGTACCAAAAATATCGATGTATTTGACTAATCTCAAATATCCAGGTTGCGCTCGTAGATATGCTGTGGTCATTTTCTCATGCATCAATCAGTTAGTCTTGTCTTATTTAAAATGGGCTCAAATGTCACTTTCTACCCTTTAGTGCGATCATACGGTATGCTTGTTCCAATTTTGCCGGCTACAGGTTTTAATCAAAATAGTGCGACCTGAATTTACGGGGACCTTGGCCATCAAGTCAGGACGTCATCCGATCCTAGAAACTGTACAGGCTGCAGGGACCTTAGTACCCAATGACGTCTATTGTGACGACGCATCCTCATTCCAGGCTATCCAGGGTCCAAAGTAAGTGCTTCAAACACGCTTGATCATTGTTTAAATTATGATTAGTATGTCCGGAAAGAGTACATACCTCAGACAAGTCGGCCTATTGACTGTCATGTCCATGTGTGGATGCTTTGTTCCAGCTGAATATGCAAGTTTTCGGTATTATCTTTCTTATATCTCCCGAGATGCTGCTGACAAGATGTTAAGATTGCATGATGCTATCTTAACGCGCCTCTCCAACGACGATGACTTGGAAAAAAGTCTGAGTACCTTTGCGAACGAGATGACGACCTCTGCAATGATTCTTGGTTTGGTGACTCCGATGTCATTGGTATTAGTGGATGAATTGGGCCGAGGAACTTCGCCCCGGGATGGCATTGGAATATCTCATGCTATTGCTGAAGCTCTGATCGGCGCCAAGGTTCGTCCGGCTTGTTGAAACACCTGCTAGCGGATTCACTGATTATGCTCTGTTAGTCATTCGTGTTTTTCGCGACGTGATCTCTCCTGTCACTGAAAGTGATATTGCCTCTGAAATCTCCATGCAGGCACTACAAAGAACTTATGACAACTCTTTCACGCCAGCCTACTGTTGTCAAGTAAGCGATCAGATTACTAGGTCTCGAGTTCTCTTGACTTTTCCTCGCCCCTCCAGCCTTCACCTCTCTGTTCACGTAAACACTTTGCTTTCGCCGTAAGAGTCCGATTGAAATGGAATTGCAGCAAACTCGTAGATCGACCTCTAATTTTGGGCTGACGTTTCGGTATAAGTATGGAAATTCCACGAGACCGTAACCCGACTGATGATCTCTATCAGAATCGTCGACGGCACTTCAGAAAATTACGGTCATTATGGTATACGACGTCTATTTTTCTCGAACAGTGATAGACGATTTCATTTCACACGTCAGGTCTTGATCTGGCCAGACTTGCAGATTTACCCGAAGATGTCATCCTGGAAGCCAGAAGGGTAGCTAATCACTTGGCTCAGGTTGAAGCTCAGAACGAGGAAGAGAGTGAGAGTAGCATGATTGCAAAGCGCAGAAAGGCGTTACTGAGGGTGACTTCGTTGCCAGAACGAATGTTCTTTGTCTGATGATTATTGAAGCTTCGAACGCAGCTCTCGCAGGCATACGAATATTCGGCGCTTCCAGACGAAGACCTTCGAAAGTATGTTGGAACATTCAAGAACGATATCATCCAAGCGTTTGCGCATTGAAAATAAATGTCGTGACGTAGCAACAACTGCGCTGTTCCATGCAGCGCACTGAAATACCACAGGATGTGATAATTAACTGTCTCGATCCCTGTCATCATTTTAATAGTGCATCAATGAGGATCCACAACATTGGAGAGATTAATCCAAGCCGACGTCCAACACTTAATTCCCAGCCCTCAGAAATCCAAGTAGTCATGAATCCCTTTTCAAATATACGGGGTCGAGGCACTAGGTACAGGTATCCGTCAATCAGTTTACTGAATTGAAAGTATGAGAGATAGCTTGCAATGAGCCAAGTGTGAATATTCTGATTTGTAGACATCCACACAATGCTTGGCAGATAATCTGAAGAGAACCTCCCAGATATAGCCAGACACTATTAGTCAGCAAATAGCGGTGTGATGACCAATCGAGTCAGAAAATTACTTATAAGATTCTGGCCCTGAACTCACTTCAGTCAACAATCTCACCATGGCCAAATCAACCCGCTCAAAAGTCAAGCGATCATTTCGCTCGAAGAAGCGCGAGTCTGGTGTCTACGCAGCGACAGAGGCAGCTCGATTGCAAAGACTAAATCAGAATCTTCGACATGCAATGGGAAAAGACCGGGATGGAGACATGAAGGTTGACTTAGTGCAGGGAAATCCAGAGGATTTAGGTTGGTGTTGGTTCGCATGCTTTGGAATGCTGGACCCCGACGATATCAACCCGAGTAATCTTTCTTCCCTCCATTACGATCCCAATCATATTTGGAGGGGGTCCACACTTCTGAATTCTATGTTTTCTACCCATGATGCATAATCTTGCTTTTATATGGATTCCAGTCGTTGACAACTCTCACTATCACTAGCACATGTCGCTTCCGCATCCAACGAGCCAACACCTGACGCAGGTTCGATCCTATCTGATCCTTTTTTGCAATTGTTTACCCTTGCATCAGATTCTATGCAAGTGGACTCTGAACCACGATTGGAGCACATATCATCGCATGGACCCCGTAATTCAAGGAGAGAGGAGTGGAGGAAGTCAAAGGGCATGGTACCTCGTCCTGCCAGGCATGGGATGAACCGACAGGGTGGTGTAGCTGCTAGACGGAAAGCTGGTCGTCCAAGTAGGAGACGATAAGGACCATTATAATCTTTAAATTTCATATTCTATCATCATCATTGCATTTACTTTCCGCTATACATCAATTTGATGGGTAAAACGAAGAGTTTCGAGCAGCTCAGCGTTCTATGTGAGAGTTCCGAGAAGAACAAATCAGAAGAACACAAATCAAGCCATATCTTGATCAGAGATATCCTTCACAGGTGTCGAGTCTTGTTCGTATGATCCTAGACTGAAGCCGCTCTTAGAAGCCGGAGAGTCGTAATCCGGAGTTCTAAGAGAGAACCATTGAGCTGAAGAATCTTGTATAGACGGCAACTCACTGGTATTCAGCCATTGTGATGTGCTCGGTCGTAACGTGGACCTCTGGACGAGGGTTTTGAGGTTTCTCTCGCCTTGACAAGAGGCCGGGAACAGCGCCAGTTACGCATTTGGTGATCTTGGTGGTTTGCGGGACGACATGGCTCATATCATGAACGTATGCTTCGGTCGCGCTGAATTCCATCAGACGAACGACTGCACGACACGAAGCGATTGCACTGAACAAAAAACTGGTTGGATCTCAGGAGTAGAAAGATTTATTCTTCACGCACGTTATCATTGCAGCTGGAACCTGGTAATGTAGATATTCCAGTTCTGAGTCAGAAGAGAGCACGATCAATCTCACCGTTGCGACTCTGTTGCAACAAATCAGACATGACACCTCATCAATGAGATGATGGCCACTTACACGTTCATAATTGCTTGATATCGAACATCGATATAGGTCAGGGAAAGTGCAAAGTGCAAAGAAATGGACTCACTGTTCAGGTTTAAGACATTGAGGACCTGTATGAGTTGTTTAATAAATTTTCTGCAATGCAAAGTAGTGAGACGCACCGCCGGAATACAATTCATCGAAAATGAGATCAGGAAGTACACGAGTCCATCATGGAATAGCAATTTCCACAGATCCGTGCGAGCTGTATGTTTCCTGTGCAATGCTGCGGCAGTGAATGACAAAATTATAAAGTCGAAAACCATTGCTTCAGAAGCAGCGTTAGTCTTACTCGACATCGAGATCAGAAGATGATGGTTTACTGAAGAAGAAAACAGTGTTAAGTAGCTTCGGGCTCGTTTGTACAACAACGCATGTATGGGCTTCTGAGTTCCATTCCGCGACAACGATGACCATAGTCCTGTAGAGAAGGGTCCAATGTGCTAGGCAAAGCGCACCAAGGATAGTCACAACTTCTTTTTTGCGATTCCAGAGAGCAATACTTATCGAGTTGCGAATTAGTTGATAAATCGATGGTGAAGGTATACCAGAAGTAGTACCCACGTTCTTAGCATGAGTGAAGTTGATGCGCATCCAATTGTCATATTCCCTGCCCACTGATAAGAGGCGTGACTCAGATGAAAGCATAAAGAGATGCAATGCATTGCCACTCACTGAGTTGAAAGTGAATAAGGCCTGAAATGGGAAAGGCACAAGTTGAGCAGGAACTCTAGTGATTTATGACATGCGCTACCTACACGGCAGTTGATCTTTGACCCCTCGGGAATTAGTATATCATGAGGAAGAGGGAGCACTCACTTGGGTAGTGACAGCCAACGAGATTATCCTGGTAGTCGACAGTCAGAAGACTCCTCGGAGAAGGAGTTCAAGCTTAATTTACAATCCAATGAACGAAAATAGCATGCAATAACGACAGAGGAAGTAGAACACTCAGCACAGGTTTAGAACGCATAGCATAGAAAGACGTCAACGAACTCACCCTGTCAATTTCAGTATAAGCTGTTTCAAGTAATGGTTAAAAATTGTCGAATTGCTCACCAAAGGCCAATGAAAAGAGCGACGACCAGTGATAAATGACCACTCGAAAGTCATCTGAATGGTTAGTTCCCAAAGATAGATCCCAAAGAGAACGAAAAGTAATTTCTCAAAGACAGCTTAATGCAAGCCGCAGTAGTGAGTAACATTGTCAGATACCGCTGAGTGAATGGGATGCATGTACCTGCATCTTGCACGATCTCTTGTGGATACGACCAGTTGACCATTGGGATTGCGACTCGTCGCCTACAACGACAGATGCGGGCAGAGAAACCCTTTGAGTATTCGAGTGGGTACAAAAGAACATCTGATGGTAGTCTCCTCACTTTAAAGGTCTGGCGATAGGAAGAATCTTCTCTACATTTACATCTGAAGATGGTCTCCTTCTGGCCAATCAATCATGCTTTGGGCGTATGAAGTAAATGTTTGCATGTTGGGTAAATTGGTCATTACGTTGATTCTGGCCGAGTGATTCATCATGGGTGATGAATCCATTTAACGAGGGCTAATAAAACACCGCGAAGAGGCCAATGAGGCTGTCGATTGATATTCGAGGGACGTCTAGTGGCGAAACAGAATGTCGACCTTACCTAACCAGCCTATCAGACGTGACATTAATGTAAAGAAAATTAAGAACAAGAATATCAGAATATGAACTATGCTTACAAAAGTTTAGTGCACAGATTCAGGTCGAGGGCTTCGTGTGATAGATATGAAGGATGAGCGCACCCTAAATTTGCCATAGGGGCAATAGAAGTCGTATATGTGACAGTGATAACTTGGTAACGTTGGATGTTAAATCCAAAAATAGAATTGCAATGCCTAACTGTCCAGATAGAGGTGCTGAGTCGCACGACCACGACATACTAGTGAGAGATATGACCACAAAATTCACAAAGAGTCCGCCAGAAGGATCCAGAGAGGAATAAATCGAAATTGGAAGTCCTCCAGGGGTTTCAGGGGATTGTCTGATTGAACTTCTCGGATTGAACAATAATTAATGAGTCGCTGGAAACATCTTGGCGTAATGAATGTGGGACGAAAGAACTAGAAAACAGGGAGATTAACTACACCACACAATTACATTACCATCAGCTCCTCCACTCAAAAGCCACGGTTGCTTATTGCACCATCTAACCTGCAATACACCCAAGCCTTCTGAGACTTGGTGTCCTCGTAGAATTTTTAGTGGGACAATGAGAGGATCGGTAAGAAGATCGTTATAAACCCTTGCATGGAATATCTGGATTGATCCATCATCCGACGAGGACGCAAAAAGTGGATATGTTGGGTGGAAGTGGACAGAACGAATGGCGCGCGAGTGGTATCTGACTAGCTTGTGAGGGTCCATTCTAAATAGAATGAAATGCCATACCTCAAGGTTTTGTACGGTTTCTCGCTCAGGTCTAGATCAAACCAACACAGTTTCCGATCGTAACCTCCTACAATGAGATGATCCCCTGAGGTGTGTACGTCCATGGATGAGATCCATCTGATACCTGGAGTCAAAGTTTTGAGGAGTTGTTGTTCGGCCAAATTGTAGATACGGATATACTGCTTTGTCTATCCAAAATGGTTCAAGTCAGCTGGAGGAGAAATTGCGATTTACTCACGGCGACAAAGAAGTGTGGTTTAGTTGGGTGGAATAATACTGCTTGGATAGAACCCTTCACTTTCTTGAAGGGTGCCTGGGAGTGTCTTCGAGAAACCTGGTGTATCCAGACACCAGTATTAGAACCACCAGTAGCTGATCAGGAAATTAGCTCGGAACTGATAGAATTTTAGACTCGAACTCACAGACTGAGGCTAGATAATCCCCGCGGCGATGCCAAGCAATCTGAGACGGTGATCTTGAAGCTGGTGGTAGATGGATAGAGAGAAGAGGCCCATCAATTGATCCAGAGACTGACGATGCTGATTCCCATTTGACTGGAGATGGTGCTGTCGGAGGAGGAGGGAGTCTTGTAGGCACAAGAAGAGACTCTGTTAAAGAATAGACAGGTTCAGATAGGTTCGGAGGAACGAGGAAATGTAGGTCTTCGCCACTGAATAATCTGATATAAGAGACCAGGCTGACATAAGTTCAACAAAATGACTTACACCCCGACGACGAAGTAAGAAACGTCTGTCCTTGGACACCAATCAATGACGTTGATTTTTCCATCAAATGACCATCGCTTCACTTCGTGTCCAACATTAACTTCCCATAAACTGACTACCCCCCCTTCGTCGCCACTTACTGCCCAGTTTCCATCTGGACTCACTCCCAGGCAACGAGCCTGTCTTTTTGCATGACTGAAAGTCAAACTTTGATAGTTGGGGAAGGGTTTGAGGGTATTGGGACTTGGCAGCTTGGGGATCAACGACTGGGGATCGATATTTAGTTTTACCCTTTGCACACGAGGGGCAAGATACAGGTCTAGCTGGCGGCTGAATCGTTCTTTGATGAAATTATCATATCCAGGAACAAGGCGAAGAGAAGGGTATTTTTGAGGAAGATAGTCACGTTCTCGATCTTCTGAATCCTTGTTTTCCCATTCTTTCCGTTCTTCTTCCGTCGGAAGGTATTCCTCAGGAGGGTTATAGGACTCGTAGTTGGTAGGAAGGCGTAACTTTGGGGGAGGTAGCGGAGGTTGTTGGAGAGTAGAGGGTTGATCAGACCAGATGGCGTATACGTTGACTTTGTTCGTCGTTTTGGGCTTGTGTGGCAAAATTTTGCCTTGTCTAATGGCACGTACGATTTTCATGACCTTATGGAACGTCAAGTAACGAGAAAGAGCAGCAATTGATAGACAGACCTTTTGTTTCTCCCATTTACTCGGAATGAATCGACGCTTTGGTTCTGGGGCAGCAGACAAGGGCATGATTTCCTCCTTACCCTTGCCGGTGAACCATTCTACCATGGGTTCATATGGATCATAATTGGCGTCGGGGTTTTCGTTTTGATAAAGTCGTCGGATAATATCCAGCTCTTCATCAGTAAGCGGCTTGTCTGTCTGAAGATTTTTGTCGAAGGCCGACGTCCTGTGAACGGATACGAATTTTAGTCTTATTTTAATTTGACATGAGTTTGACCGTTAGAGCGCACCAAGAATCAGGGTTTTCTACCGTGGACAAGAATTTGTCTAGCTCATCTCCTTGAGCAGGTCTGAGTACTTTCTTGCCATTAATATTGTAACCGATATGCGGCAAGTCGTCATACCAATGCATCGGAATATTTCCGACACGATTTGGATCCTACATAGGGCTAGACAAGCTGGTTTAGAAGTAGACTAGGGAAAGACGTACATCTTCTATTGAGGAGTCGGAATCATATTCCGGATCTATGTCAGGGTATACAACTTTTTTTTTGCCCGTGATGTTGGAAATGACCGTCTTTGCCATCGGAAAAATGTGCAACGAAGTGTCAGAGTCTGAAGATCCTGATCCAGTTGCAGACTCCTCTGTATCTTCATTGTTTTCGTCTTCGCTACTGAGCTCCTTCTTGTATTCCTCGTCTTCGTCTGAGCTACTATCCGCATCAATCTCAGGAAACTCGTCAGCTTCACCGCCATCTGAACTGATCTCGTCAGCATCCTCTTCGTCCGTCAGCATTTCAAGTTGGACGGGGGTTGGAGCGGAGAAGACTTCTTGTTCCTGGCCCGCCTGCTTCCGTTTTTTGCTGTTGCTGAGAACACCATCCATAACCATAGCGGACATATGAGGCGTCTGTGTTCGGTCCCAGAAATCTGAAAAAGTTGATCGCGTCTGAAAGTGGTTTGCACGTGGTCAACTGCCAAGTATTTCTCTGCACCTCCCATACAGGTAAATTGCCTTGTTTTCATACGTGAAGCATGGTTAATTACGGAGGAGGTATGTCTTCTTGTAATTGGATGTATATTCAAGAGCACTGAAAATCCGACAGACGAGGTGTCTGCTTTGGTTGTTGATATTGGCACTTCTTCAGTGCGTGCAGGCTACGCTGGAGATGACACTCCAAGAGCTATCATCCCAACCTCCTATGGTTTTTTGCCTACAGAAACTGAGCTTCTCATGAGCAACGAGAATGACGCCTCTGACAGACCAAGACCCGCGGAGCTTTACATTGGTCAGTCAGGTCCTTCGTTATGGAGACCCAACATGGAAGTAGGAAACCCCTTCCAGGACGGTTTAAGTGAGTTAGAAAAAATAATGTTAGCCATGGTATTGATTTGAAAGTTTAGTAAACGACTTCAGTCCTATTAAACCTCTGGTTGACCACGCTATTTCGCATGTCATGCGCTGTAATCCTTCTGATCATCCCATCCTCGTAACTGAACCTACATGGAACACGCAACCGTGCCGAGAAAGGATGGCTGAAATCATGTTCGAAGAATTGCAAGTTCCAGCTTTCTACATCGCCAACACTGGCGTGCTAAACGCGTATATACTTCCGAGTCCTGTCTTACACGTATTTCAAACCAATATGGCATTTTAGGTTTGCCGCCGGGAAAGGTACTGCATTCGTCATTGACGTTGGTCAATCAATGGCTAGCGTCATACCTGTCGTAGATGGCTTTGTTCTGCGTAAAGGCAAGCATTGTAGTGATTCAAGATACCAGTCCACCTAATAATGTGTAGGTTTGGTCTCTTCTTCCTTACCAAAGCTTGTTCGCGCCAATGCTCGCCATATCCTCGTAAATCCCACGCAGCATAGACAGGGAATTGAGCTTTTGCCACACCAATTGATCGAGTCAAAAGTTGTGAGTGGAATATGTACAAGAATCTTATGTCTTGTAACTTCGGGTATAGGCAGTGGACCCAAATATGCCACCCCGATTTACAATTCGAAAAAATCGACTGGCAAGCACTACAGCAACTTGGGAAAGTTGGGCAGAGGAGAGGGAGATAGACGAGTGGATTCAGAATTGTGCCGCTGTGTTGGATCAAGGATGGAATGACAAGTAGGTATCAAATCTGATGGCGTTCATGATCTTTCCAATAGCCCATATCTTCTGCAGTGCCGCTCAGGCCCGTCCTCCACGTCAGTACGAATTCCCTACGGGTTTCAACAGCTACTTTGGCATGGAGCGGTACCAAGTTGGAGAACAGCTCTTCTGGTACACACCAGCTCTTGTTGTATGTGTCCCTCCTGCTCTATTGCATACAGTTCATGTGAAGCTCGCTAATGTTTCAGGCTTCAAATTCGAACCTACCAAAGCACATACCAGCATTGATCACTGATTCTCTTCGCGCTTGTGATCCTGAACTTCGCCAAGTTTTAATGGGCAATGTTGTTCTCACGGGCGGTGGAAGTCAATTTTCTGGTTTTGCAGATCGACTAAACAACGAACTCACAAGATCATTTCCCCACGTAAGAGTGACGAACTCGTGCCTGTTCTATCTTGCAAATGACGTGATTTTAGGTCAAGATCAATGCCCCCGGTAATCCTGTTGAGAGGAGATATGGTGCTTGGCTCGGTGGTAGTATTTTAGCCAGCTTGGGTACTTTTCACCAATTGTGGATCAGCAAAGAAGAGTGGCAGGTTTGAACATCTAGTTTTCTAGAAACCAGAGTATCATTCTCACACACCTTTCAGGAGCACGGCAAAGCGATCGTTAGCCACCGGTGTAGATAGACTCAAACGAATATCAGGGATATCTTTTGACGGTGCATAACCGCACACCATTTTTTGCAGTAATAACAGTGCAACTCTAGGCGAAGTGGAGGTACGGAAACGCTGTTCATTCAAGTATCGCTGTCCACAATACTGTGAAAACACTGGGTACATTTGATAAGCCAACCGCATAAAACGGATGGAGTGAGTATTACTAATCGGGTACCAGTTGAAGGGACAATTTTAATAAAAAAAACAGAAAAGAAAAGAAAAAAGCGGGTTAAGGAACTAAGGAATGATTGAAATGATTGATTGGATTTGAGGACCAATCTTCAAAGGTATACACATACAGAACCTTATTTCTTTTCTTTTTCTTTATCTGCAGTAAATTTAGGAAATTAAAGAAAAAAAAGGGAATCAGCTCGCAGCCATTGGATATGATGACAGTCATTCGTGTCCCTGTCTCGCAAATGTTTTGTTACATATATCAAAAAGCATCAACGACTTCACGCCTTCCACGAGCATCCAAAAGCCCTCCAATGGCCTTGCGACGGATGCGGGTTGCAAAATTCTTGGGGCCAAGATCATCAGCACTTGGAGGCGGCCCGCGGGGCTGCCTGGTTGGCTGGTTAACCATCCTGTGGCTAACAACGGACACAGCAGGGTACTGCTCAGGAGAGGCCGAGGAGGGACGGCCAATCCCAAGACCTTCGTATAATTTCTTGGATGCTTCCTCGCGCGGCGAGAGAGGTACCTCGTTGGAAGATAGAGAAGATCGAGGGGTGGTGGGAGAAGAATGAGATTTACCAGAGGAAGAGGAGGAGTCAGCATCGCCACCTTCATCAATGTCAATGACGGTGACAGTAGGAAGAGATTGGGAGACAGCAGGGCTCAAATGTAAGGGTTGGGGACGCGACTTGGCATTGATATCACAGCCAGGAAGAGCAGACCAATCATGATCAGGAGCAGTAACCTTGACGATGGGGGAAGAGACAGCACGATTTCCAGTGAGGACAGAGTTGGACCCATTCCGTCTCCAAGAGGAAACAGAGTCGGACTTGGCAGACGGATGGAAGTTGTTTGAAGGAATATTGCCAAGGGAAGTACCTCCGCTGATGACAGTGGTAGAGCTTGGAGTTGGAGGCAGTGCAGCATTTTCATGATCAGAAAAATGAGCTACATTTGGAGTATTGAGGCTGGCAGAACGACTTCCAAATCGTCCACCCAAAGCGGCAGTCATGGGAACTTGATCGGCAGAAGCAGGTGCAGGACCTAAGCCAAGTTGAGCCCTCAATTGCTCAGCATGATTGGGCCTGCGAGTGGGCCTTTGATCAAAAGTAAGGCTGATTGAATCTGTAGTAGCTGGGGGTTGATGAAGGTGCTGTGAATGCCTAACCTGATTGCGATACAGCAGTTGCTGATGCTGCTGACGCTGTGCCTCAGCTATCAATTCAGCCTGATATTGCTGATTCTGGAAGGCTTGCGCCTTTTCGGTGTGAAACGAGTGATGAGATAAGACGGATGACAGAACAATAGAAGTACCTACCTGAATTCTCATCATCTCGAGCTGGAGCATTTGCATAGACATGGCCTGGGATTGGACGTGAGGAGACATTATGCTGGAATGAGAAAAACCAAGGTTGATGGAATCGAGGTATTGAGCTTGCTGACGAGGAAGATGGAAATTGCCGTCGACGGCTGCGGTCCTTGGGGCGTTTCTGTAGTTGAAGAGGTGGTGTGGCATTTCCGGAAGCTGATTGTTGTCCTCTTCAGGGAAAACGTTGGTGGGGTGCGGCTGGGTTGGAAAGCGACTTGCAGGGAATGTAGTTGCAGCGGGGGCGGATGTATGGGGGGCACTAGCAGAGACTGAGCGGACACCGCCTGTACGGAGCCCGTTAAGGAGCGAGGCACGGTGGCTGGATGACATGAGAGGTAATGGCTGGGTGCTGATCCAAGGGGAGAAAAAGGATTACTGGAGAAGATGAGTGGGTTAAGATAGACGAAGGGAAAGCAACCCACAGGAGCTACAAAGAAGAAAAGAAGAGAGAAAGCGTATATTTTGTGAATGGCGAGATAGAAAGTAGAAGAGAGAACGGAATCATCACATGTCACATACTACGTCACAGGTGTTTCTTGGCGCTGGCGCGGACTCGTCCATCAAAAATTACACTCCGGATCACTCTTTGCGCCCGGTGGAACGGATTCAGCTGCGTCTGCCCTCCCGGTCAGCCCGTCCCTGCCATCCAGCCACCGACACTGACCTTCACATACAGCTCCCACACATCCATGAAGAACCCTCGGATGCCCTCGTCGTTCCTCGCCTCGTGTAGCAACACAAATTTCACATCTATCAACATACATCAGCATCACTGTCGCATCTCCGTCTCCATGCGTACTCCCGGGCGTCACGAACGCAGACACTGTCCACTCGTTGAATTTGTCGACTGCTCGGAGATACCTGTTTCATGCTGACAATCAACCCCGGGCAGCTCGAAACACACACACACACATTGGGTTCTCCTTCCGGACAACATCTTCAATTACATCCAGACTCGCATTCGCAATCATCTGGATCACGTGTCTGTCCTGTCCACCACCCATCCTCGTGCCACTTCCGGAGTGCTGCATTGCGCTCGATGCCCCAGACAGTGCCGTCAGTGTCCCAGCAAACGCCGATGTCGACCATATCGGCAGGCTAGCAGCCAACGGCGATGTCACGGTCGCTGCTGGCCTGCTCGAATAATGTGCGAGCGAGTATATAGGTGTATCCGACGGCGAGAGAATGAAGAGGTGGTGGGACATGTGTAGAAAGACGTCAACAACGACAAATATCTCTCTGGCCTCCCTTGTCCATGTCCTCGTTTTTCCGCCCTCTTCTCCGCGCCAGAGCCTGCCAGCTGCCAGGGAGGCACACACAGCACAAGCCCTTCTTTGCCACTCCTTATTCCAGGTCATTCTCCACCACCAACAAACTCCGCTACCACCGTTCCAACTTTCTCGATAAAATCCCAACAACTTATGTTTTCTGGGGAATTCTCGGTCTCAATGGCGCCGTCTTCTGCCTCTGGCAGGCTGCTCAAGGCCGCGCCGTATGTCTATTCCTTTCCCCCTCCTCGCTGCTGCTCATTCTCCTTCGCAGAGAGTGGAGAAGGATCTTTCTGCAGTTGTGTGGATGTACCAGAACTTTACCAACAGCGTCGCCAACCTGAGAAATGGCAGATTGTCTGTTTTCTCCCGTCATCTCCAATGCCTGTGCTCATCCCCACCACCAGTTGGACTATCGTCACATGCACTTTTTCGCATCAGGACGTAGGCCATATCTTCCTCAACATGTTCACTTTCTACTTTTTGGGACGATATCTTTTAGAGGGCATGGGAAACCGTCAATTCATCCTTTTGTATCTGGGAGGTATGTCATTGCACGTCCCTGAAGACCCATTTCACCTTCTTCCAAAGGTGGCATCGTCGCCTCCCTCACATCGATGGCATATTCCTATATCATCAAGCATCGTGACCGACCCTCTCATGGCGCAAGCGGTACGCTATGAGCTATCCATTGAGCCCAATTATAACCTCATTTAGGTGCCATATATGCTACCCTCTCTGTCCTTGCATGTGCCGCCCCAAGAATGACATTACAGCTGTACGGTCTCATCCCCATCCCGGCCTGGTTATTTGTATCAGGTATCTTCACCTGGGATTCATATCACACCCTCAAGGACTCTGTGAGTGGCTATGTCCATGTCGTTGGTGATGATGTTCACATTGGTCCCGCATTAGAGCGGCATGACGGACTCTATGGGCCACATTGGGGGCCTCTTATTTGGTGTGGGTTACTATCTCACCCGTCGTTCCCGTATCTTTTAAACAAATCTGAAACCTACACAACTCATATGCTCACCGCTCACAACAATACTCGATCACGATAATATTATATCATAAAACATGGTCATACTATGTTTGGGTATCGCAATGAAAACTGTACTTAAACCAATTGAATGGTATCAACGTGGTGTAAAAATTTGAAATCAATTCATATCAAACCGTGATCATAATTCGATCAGCCTCTGCTAGGCGTGCTGGTACGAATGTCAAGCCTTCGGATCTCCTTCTCGAGTTTATCAAAACCTGACTTTACGCTGGTCGTCATCATACCACGTGTACCGTGTTTGTCAAACAAGTAGGTCAACAGGTTTTTCTTGTCATCTGCTAATCCGTCGAGAAGCGCAAATAGATGTGTTTCATCACGAAGGACAAGTTGAGCAGCAATGATAGAAACTGCAGCAGATTCGCGGATGGTCAACGAAGATATGTTATTCAATGCCTATGACACCTGATTAGCCTTGTCTCGAGAAGGTCCACGACAAAAGTTCTCACTGTAATAAGGGTTGTCTTCATCCTAGGTAGCTCCTCTTCTGCAACCTCTGCCGGAAGCCTCGAGATGAACTTGGCAAGAGCAACTAAACCAAACGCGTAGGTAGCAGCTTTGACTCCACGATCTGCTTCTGAGGGAGGCTCAGTCACATCAAATTCTTTGAGACTTGCATGCATGGTTGTCAATCCGTAAACCGGCTCCAGTTTTGTTGTTAATATGTTTCGAATGGCATTGGTTGCCTCAAGAATCTTCAAACAGCTTGAGTTTGTGTCCCTGTGTCAAGAGAAGATTGAGTTGTACCTACATTCATTTTGTTTGAGTATCGGATGCGAAAAAGCATGGAAAATATTTCAGCTTCTTTGCCTTCAAGATGTTCTAATTGATTTTCAATAATGGCATAGACTGCAATGAGTCCAGTCTCAAGCATGTCACCATCCTGCCCTTCATAAATTTCAAATGCATACGAATTAAATTGGGAAAGAAAAACCTTTTCGGGGGATAAAGCCTCTACCATTACCTTTAAGAGCCTATCAAGATTCTTATTCTTCTCCCAGACATCACAATGCAGAGACGGTAACGATCGAGATGAGTCAAAGGATATTGGGCTGGATGGATCATTCAAGGGGCTCATAGGAGGCGATATGATCGTGACAGGGTTCTGCAGGGACAATCCAGCGATCTTGTAAAAAGTCGTTATGTTCGCAGAACCAGCCAAGAGTTCGGTGATGCAACCCTCGATCAAGGAAGACGGATCATTAGGGAAGATTGTTCCATGCCTCTGAACAATACCTTCACTTCATAAGGCCAGGAGATACGCGTAGAGAGAGTACGAGTTGACTCACCTGCCTTGCGCTTCAGCCACCAAATTTCTTGCTTAGCATCCTGTAATACGTCCATCAAGGACGTTCGTCCAGAGTTAGCGGGACTATCCTGAAACATGGCAGCTTGCTTCAAAATCTGAGCTGTATTGCTTGACGGCGTCGCGGGGAGTCGTGATGGTTTATTGAATTGCCGGTCTAGTAATAGAGATGAAGGAAGGGATGGATGAGGAGTGTTTTCAAGGTCCGGGTCAACTAACTCAAGCAGCCTTTCAGCCGCACTCTCCGCTTGCTCTGCCCGCGCTTTCATGGCATCCTCGACAACCGGCTGATCCGCGTTGACAATGGAACCCGAAGAAAGAGCATTGGAGACAGAAGGTGCGGAAGCGACAATAGGCTTTGAACTATTTGATCGGGGCGATTGTGATTCAGGCGGCGTCAAAGGTTTCCTGACAGGTGAACAAAAAGTCCGGGAGGGGTTGGACAGCGGTAGTAGATTGATGGATAGATCGTAATCGGATTCGTCGTCAAGTGGTATAGGTACAGATTGGGCGAGGAGTAATGATTCGTCTTCATTGCTCATTTGAGGGAAGAGGCTCGAAGGACGGGGAGGAGCATGACGAGTCAGTTTGCTTGTTGCCCTAGGTGTCGGGGAAGTATGCAGCGGAGACGTCGGCGGAGAAACAGGTAAAGCTGTTTGCACCGCTCGTCGCTGTGTTCCTCGGGATGATATACTATTATATCCACTGAATTGTTGTCCTGTTGCTATATCTGGCGGCGAGAGGGGACAACTTCTTCTGCCGGAACTACCCGAGGAAGATCGCCTGTGGGCAGAAAGAGTGGGGGTTGTCCCACACCCTCCAGTTGGAGCAGGCGGGCGAACGCTGGGAGGGGATGAAGAAAGACGAAGAGGAGAGATTGGACGAGCATTGTCTATTCGCGAGGTGGAGGAACTTGGTGACCCAGAACGATGTCGACCCGGTAAATTGTGAGAGGCAGAGGTCGCCTGATGGTACAACGTCGGAGGAGCAGTAGCAATGGCTTTGGCTTTCGCACGACTGGCTGCGATGGCAGCTGCGACGCTTCCTTTCTTGGTAGTTTTCGGGGTGGTAGATGGAATGTTCTCCTGTTGATCAAAGTTTGGGCAGACCTTTTCCAGCTGCCTTCGATTTGCCGAGTCCAGAGATTCCAAGATGGTGGCACCATTTGCAGGCCAAATCCTATGAAATTTCCAGAAAACCTTTCTGGCTACCTCGCGGACAGCCGGACTTATATCTGTGATAGCCCTACGCATGCATTTATCGAGGATCTCCAAAGTGCCTGAAGTCTCGATAGCACTTTTGGCACGCCGTCCGTGGACTTCCAGGTAGGTTTTGATATGACCAACTGCGAAGGCACGAGCCTGAACGCCTTTCTCTTGTAGAGTTATCCATAGAAGGGTGATTATAATTTTGGGTTGTGAGGACGAGTGCGTTAAAATGCTTGTCACAGTTGTTTGGGATTGCTGTGCTGTGATTTTTTTTGTCAAGTTTGCCATCCTGAGTAAATTACTCAAAAGCAGGTCACAAAATGGTTCCAAACCCGCTCCAAGACCGATTGCTAGTTCGGAATAGAATAGACAAGTATTTACCGCCACAGTTGTTCGTAGGCTAGCAAGCTAAAATAAAGTTTAATGAAGTCAAATATCGCATGCATCAGGCCTCACCGTTTTCAAAGTCCATTGCATGAATCCATCTTTGAGCGATGCCAGATATACGTCTGGATACCGCAAATGTACGTCACCTTTCAACATTCCGCGAACACGTTGGATGCCTTGGTCGCGAGCGGCCCAGTTATGTTCTGTTTCCTTACCCTAGTCAAAAGAAGTTGTCAGGGTCTCGAGAGCTTATATCTTCTACTTACTTCGAAAGGTTTTGCCATGGCAAGAAACTCATTCTCGAGATCACGACTAGAAGCGATCTGAAAATCGTGAATTAAATAATCGACAGTGTCTGCGCGTGGCTGCTCACATAAACCGTCTGAACTTCGGGAGATTCATTCATGGTGGAAGCAGAAAAGGCATCTGGGGCAGGCGGTGACGAATTTGCTGTCTCCGTACGACTCAAAGTTCTAGATGACGGCCTGGAAGAAGATTTGGATGGCTCTCTTTTATGCATATCGTAACTGGTACTTCGAGAAGGCGCAAAACTAGGCTGGGAGCTGCCTTGATCATGTGAAAGCTTGCCTTGAAGCATCAAGCTAGGAGGGATATATTCCCGCTTCGTTGTGGCAGCATCCCCATCCTCGGAGCTTTCGTGCCTTTCAGGATTACCATTTACAATAGATGACCCGAGTATTTTGGAAAGCACACCATCCATGATAGACTTGCGGACCCCCTTTTTGGTCATTTCCTTCTTAAGATCAGCCCGAGCAGCGTCTGATACCCCAGGGCCTGTGAAAAGCTCGACCACTGACGTGCGTGAACAGTCACGAACGTGAGGATCAGTATCTTCCAGGCAACCAACAAGAAACGAGAGATATGGGCGAAGTGGAAAATGTGGGTGGTATCGTCGAATCGAAACTAGAATTAGGATCGACTATGGGAAGTCAGGAGAATACCTAAGTATGATGAAGAATGTCGTACCTGTTCCCTTATCTTCCAGACTTTGTTGACTAGACCCAAGTCCTTGAATAAACGCTCGAAAATCATACTAGGGGACTCTGGCCCCTTTCCTTCCCTTGATCGCGCTGCAGCAATAGCAGAGGATCCCGCTTTGAATGTATACCCTCCGAGCAGTGTGATTGACTCGCATGCTTTGATCTGCACTCGATCCTTGTCACCCAGGCGTTCCAAGATCAGAGGGAGGAGGGTGATTAAAACAGTTCGAAGGGTCGAGACATCGATCACGCCTGGAAACAATTTGGTACTCAAACTTGAGTGCCAGAATAATGAGCTTACGCACCATTTTGAACAGGAGTTATGATGAGCGGTAAGAGGGGAGGTAGGGCAGAGATAGTGGCAGTGGTGAGATGTTGGTTTGAACTTCGAAGGCAATTCTTGAATATACTCAGGAAGGTATCCGCATTCTGGATCTAGTGAATAGAACCAGCAATCATGAGACTGTTGTTACTTCGATCTCACCAGCGTACCTCAACACCAGACTCGAATTGAGCTTGCAGCTTCGTCAACGCATCGACCTTGACATCCACGTCTTTTCCTGGTTGGTCTCATGCGAACCAGAGAGCCAGGGGTTGGCACTTACCATTGCTTTTGCATTGATTGATGAGCTTTTCAAGGATATCCTCTGAGCTCATAACGTGGAACAAAGGTTGGAGGAAGGACAAAGTCACAGATTATATAAAAATCAACAAAGACCAACTGATGGTCAACCGGCACCTTGTTTCAAAGCGCCGGAAGATCAAGGAACCTGCAAATCTGAGAGGACCTCACGTCAGAGGAATCATTGCCAATTTACATATACTAGGTATCAACAGTGGATATCGACTCAGAATGTTTATCGGAATGTCCCAATGATCGACCAGGCTGTATAACGTCTCTGATTCTCTGCTTCTATGGACCACCTTCAATGAATGGAATGAGCAAATTTGCAGACCCATACCAAGACTTTGAGTTCGGGAAAACCGCCTTCAGTCTTACGATCCCAAACAAGCTTCTGCTCGTCACCGGTTGTCAGCCAGACTCGGAACCTGCCTGCGGTATCTCCGGCATTCAGAGGGAAGAGTGTAATTGAAGCTATGGCCGGGGGAGGAAAGGACAGGAAAAGCTCTGTTTGGATCCATGTTGCTCGGTGTAGCCTATGTGGGATAAAAGTCAAAGAGGTAGGCAATGAAACAATAGGCAGTCGAACCATCGACACTTGGGAGGGAACTTCAGTTCTTTGTTTTTTCTCAGGGAAGACAATTACAAACCCTGTCGCAGAA
>Ga0153987_1000116_pt1 | contig 27863 bp, 15 predicted proteins | sample TSNC071MetaG_FD_102279 | JGI IMG/M metagenome (GOLD analysis project Ga0153987, IMG submission 102279) | Attine ant fungus gardens microbial communities from North Carolina, USA - TSNC071 MetaG | ecosystem: Host-associated > Fungi > Mycelium > Unclassified | place: USA: North Carolina, William B...
CGCATACTCGATAAACCTATAAAAATATAAACCCAAATCAACTTTTCATCTTCATTAGTGTGTGTGTAAAATATAATCTGTGTTCTGATTAATAATAAAATATTTGTTGTCTAATCGCCCTTTCCCCCCCTTTTACTTTTTTAATTTAACTTTATGAAATACTTTTATATTTAATATTTTTACTTTTTATTTTCTTAATGAAATACTTTTATTATTTTTATTTTTTTTTTTGTTTTATTTAATTAATGAAATACTTTTATTACTTCTTTTTTGTTTCTGAAATAAACTTTATGAAATACTTTTATATTTTTAGATTAGAATTTAATTAACCTATGAAAATACTTTTATATACAAATTTTTAATTGAATCTTAATATTATAAATATTTTATTTATGTAATTGATTTATTAGATTTTTGTTTATGTAATTTTTAATATATAAGTATCGATGTTAATATAGTTTCATCATTTTAAAATTTTAAAAAGTTAATTAAAGGGGTTATTAAAAAAAACTTAAGCAAATTTATAAATATAAGGAGGGTAAACCAAATGCTTAAAGAAATCTAGTGCTAATTAGATTTTATATAATATTTAAGCGATCCTAAGGTAAAACTTTTTATTAATAAACTTCCCGAAGTAAAACATTTCAGTAGGGAAAGGAAAGGAAATCAACCGAGACTCCGAAAGTAATGGCGAGTGAAATCGGACTAGCCTGAATATATAATATTATTATTTAATATAAATTGAAAATAACTTTTAAAGTTTACTAAAAAAGGTCATAAACAATAAGTCCTGTAGGTTTATGACAAATAATTCTTATTATAGTATCTGTTTTACATTGTAAGTCAATATTTATAAAGTACGATGAGAGAAAACTTGTTGGAAAAAAGGGGAACCATCCTCTAAGGCTGAGTATAATAAATTTAGCGATAGTGCAAAGTACTGTGAAGGAAAAGTTTGAAAAGCGAGTAGAAAACAAAAATAATTTATAATGGAAACCTTATAAACTTGGTGAAAAAGAACAAGAATTAGTAACCCTAGAAGCAGTCGGAGTTTTAAAGAATAACGGCGTACCTTTTGCATAATGGGTGAAATGCTTGCCCAAAAAAACTGTGAAGTTTTTAAAAACTGACTCATGACTTTAACAAGTCGGTATAATAATATTTTATGCTAACGGTTAATCCTAAGGTTAATTACTATGGAAATCCCGTGGGAAGCTAATAAATCGTAGGAATAAGTAATTTTATTTACTATGTACTAAAATATTGTACACTTTTTATTAGCCCTGTAACGACTTAATCGAAAGAAGAGACGATGTGAATTAACATTGTAATACGTCAGCACTCAAATATTTCAAGAAATTATGAATTTAATAAAAGGGTATAAAATAAATAAACATATATGTTAGACGCTATCAATCAATAAATATTAAAATGAAAAATAATATAAATTTTAATTATTTTATTAGAATGTATAGAACATCTAAAAAAGCTAATTTAGTTCTACCGATTGAATTAGATGAAATAATCATAGGAAGCATGTTAGGTGATTTAACTGCCGAAAAACCAAGTATTAATTCAAATACAAGACTTCAATTTAAACAATCTCTTAAAAATAGATTATATATTGAACATTTATATTCATTATTCCAAGAATTTTGTGGTTCTAAGCCACTAATTATGTTTAAATTTGACAATAGACCTAATAAATATAAAGAATATAGTAGTATTAAATTTCAAACATTAAGTATACCTTGTTTTAATAAATATAGGGAATTATTTTATAATCAAGAAGGTATAAAATATATACCTAATAATTTAAAAGAATTGTTAACAGAAAGAGGTTTGGCTTATTGGTTCATGGACGATGGTTATAAATCAGTAAGTGGTTTATACATTTGTACTGAATCATATACTATGGAAGATCATCAAATTTTAATTAATGTACTTAAAAATAAATTTAATTTAGAATGTAATATACATAAAACAACAAATGGAAATAGAATTTATATTCTAAGCAGTTCTAAAGATAAATTATTAGAATTGGTAAAACCATATTTATTAAAACATTTTTATTATAAATTTAATATATAATCCCCTTTTTGGAAGCTTATTATTCTAATATTTTTTTTGAGTTGAAGGTATAGTCTAATCCAATATGAAAATATTGGTCTAAATGCAGCAACTTAATAGTAGTAGCAAGGTTAAAAGCCTTAGCGAAAGCGACTAGATAGTAATAAAAACTACAAAGTTTACACTATGGTGGGTAAGTTACTATTATCAGACCCGAAGCCAGTGTGATTTTACTTAGACCAGATTATAATGGATCGAACGGGTGAATGTTGCATAATTCTCCGAAGAGTTTAAGTAAGCGGTATAACATTTTGCCGCACTGGAAAGTAATTTCCTTAAAATTTAAAACTAGCTCATAACGGTAGAAACCTAAAATATAAAGAATCCTTATAAAAAGGCAATACCGTGGGAAGTTGTATCTTTCTAGAAACATATAAAATTTATATTTATTAATTATAAATAGCTAGATAGTAACCCCGTAACGACTTTTCTTGAAAAATTAAGGCTTTTAATTTATAAAGGCAAAACGCTAGCTCTCTACAGTTTCGATTGACCATGGTTAACTTTAGTTCTAACATTATTTATAAGACTGCTGCTAACATAATTTTTTAAATAAATTTAAACCAAAAGACTAAAAAAATATGAAAAACAAAAATTATATAACACCTGAATGAATATCAGGATTTACACAATCAGATGGAAGTTTTGTAATAAGTTATTCTACTATAAAACACGGAAATGGACCGGGACAAGTAAGAGCTACGCCCGTTTACAATTTTACTCAATCTAAGTTAGATTCTGATTTATTTATAAAAATACAAAAATACTTAGGTATAGAAAAAGTATATATAAATAGACAAAATGTAACTTATGTAGTTAGATCGATAGATGAAATAGTAGAGGTATTACTGCCTTTATTTGAGAAACATCCATTAAAAGGAAGTAAGTTAGAAGGATATAATATATTTAAAGCTGTGGTTTTAATGATTAAAGAAAAAAAACATTTAACCTTAGAAGGAATAGTTAAAATACTAAATTTATTTTATTTTATGAATAAAGATACTTCTTTACGAACTGAAGAATTTAAAAAAATCTTAGAAGATAATATTTTATTAAAATACGGTAAATTAACTGAAAAAATTACTTCATAAATAGTATTACCTGCTTTAAATAACTCTAAGTCAAAAGCTATGTCACTAGAATTTGTTAAAGGATTAATCGATGGTGATGGAAGTTTTAATGTTTCCTTTTCCACTAATAAACGAAAAGTAACTGTTAATTTTACAGTTGTGTGTGAATTATCTTTTATCTCTGTTTTAAACGAGTTAGTTGATTTTTTTGAATGCGGAACTGTTTATAAATTACCTTCAAAAGCAGCTAAATATCAAGTACAAAGTGTATATGATTTATTAGATAAAGTATATCCTAAACTTAAGAATATTAAATTTAATACTATAAAACAAAATCACTTTGAAAAAACTATTAAAACTGCTGAACTTATCAAAATTAATGGATATAAAACAGATCAAGGTTTAAAGGATATAGTTGAATTAGCTTGGGATATGAATAAAGAAGGCAAAAGTAGAAAGATTAGTAAATCCGAATACTTAACCAAATTTATTAACAACCCCCACAAAAATTGAAATAGTAAATCCACTTTTTTTGGAAATAATTTAATTGTGAGCCTGCGGGGCTAAATATAAATAATTAACCTAAAGTCAACGTAGAGATGAAAGTATAGTCTGAACTATATTGAAAAATATAGAATAACTGAAATTAATAATTGGAAATGCCAATCTGACCTGGTGCTAGCTGGTTTTCTACGAAACATATTAAAGTATGACATCTACCTCTTATAACATACAGTTTTTACGGTAAAGGAAGTTTTCTTAGTTTTGTAATTAAGATTACTTACAGATTTATGGAGGTACAGCAAGGAGTTTCCCAACAAATTAACTTTATTTGCATGAGCAAGAAAAGAGAAATAATTAAAATTTGTTCAGGTTGCGGGGACATAGAAAATCTTACCTTTGGAAGCGAATCTCGGAATTACATAAATTGATGGTAGATATTCAGACTATTCAAGCTAAGTTGGGTAGTCAAGACGGAAACAGCCGTTAACACAGATCAAGGTCCCAAATGATTGTTCAGTGAAATTAAGGACGTAGGATTATCGAATACAGCTGTGAAGTGAGCCTGGCAGTCGCTACTTATAATGAACGTTTGTAACAACGCATCAGCAGTCATTAATTTAAATATATTAAAAAAATTAGATACTGGCGCCGAAAATTTAACGGGTCTTAAACAATCAACCGATATCGTGTTGGTTAATTTTATTAACAAATTATAATGAAGTTAGCTTAGGTAGTAGAACATTCAGTCAAACTAATGATAATACAGTGTTTCATTGTATTTTAGGTTACTGAAGAGATAATGCTGACATGAGTAACGTAAAAAGAAGTTAGAATACTTCTCGCCGAATACGAAAGGGTTTCAAATAAGAAAGGTTAATCCACTTTGATTTAATGCGGCCTCTAAGGATAATAGCTAAAGCTATGACTGATGAGTTTAAAACAGAAAGTCTTTTTGTAAAGCTACTAGATATTCTTCTTAAAAAAAGTTTATTATATAGTGTTAGACCAGGAAAATAATGTTTTTATAGTTGGTTTTTAATCAACGGCTACCGTACCCTAAACCGACACAGGTTCGTAGGTAGAGTATACTAAGGCGTAGAGCTAAAAGTTGTTAAGGAACTCGGCAAGTTCACCTCATAAGTTTGATGATAAGAGGTACCGCAAAATATCTAATAAAGATAAAGCGGTGACACAAAATCGGAGGCCCCGACTGTTTCCTAAAAACACATCACAGTGCAATCATTAATATGATAGTATACTGTGTGAAATTTGCCCGATGCCATTAATATAAAAAAGGTCATTGGTTGTTCTTGTTAAAATTTAACATATAACCTATTAAAGTGACTAATTGAAAATCTGGTTAATAGCGGTCTTAACTATGAGGATCCTAAGGTAGCAAAATCAGTTGGCCTTTAAATGAGGTCCGGTATCAATAATGTAACGATGGTCTCACTGTCTCTACAACTTGCTCAGTGAAATTGAATTACGCGTGCAGATGCGCGTTCTAGCCTCCAGGGGGACGGGAAGACCCTATGCAGCTTTACTGTAGTTAGTTATCATGCGAATCTAGAACAATCCTAATTTAGAGAGAATAGGGATGTTGGAATTAAGATTAAATCTTATGCTGTTTTATTTAAAATATCATATTGATTTATTCTTTAGTAGAAACGAAAAATTGGGAACCTTATAGTTAGGGTTGGGTTTGTGTTTACCTCTGTTTTAATATAGATTTTTAATTATTATTTGTTTTTACATTTAAATATTTTCTAATTTATATTAAGGAATAAGAGGGAGAGTTGACTAATTGGCAGTTTGACTGGGGCGGTCGTCTTTAATAAAGTAGCAAAGTACAACCAAATATTTTTTTAATTTAATACTTTACTTTTTGCCTATGGCTTATCAGTGAAGCTAACAAATAAATTAACTTGTTTTGCTCAGGCAATAAATAGTTATAAAATAATCTTCAAATTACAAAAGGTATAGCTAGAAATTGAATGGAGATCAATCAACCAGTGAAGGGTTGCGCATTTGTTTAATGGCGGTAAGCATGCTTAACTGAAAGACTCAAAAGTCGCACAGATACGTAAGTAGGGCATAGTGACCCCCCGCTATAGTATGGAATAGTCGGGGATCAATTGATAAAAGTTACGCTAGGGATAACAGGTTAATTGCCGACGAGAGTACACATTGTCTCGGCAGTTTGACACCTCGATGTCGACTCATCCTATCCTGCAAAGCGTATTTGGAACACGCTAATAGTGGGAAATGAACTATCAAACTCCGGAAACACCCTAAAGCTTATAGTACTAAACAATATTCGAAAGATTCATTGCGGATGAACTAATCACTCATGTAAAGTAACAAGCTATAAGATTGATGAAAATCTAATGGGCAATCGCGGATCTAAATCAGAATTTCGAATCTCACAGCCAAAAAGAATTTCTGTAAAAGAGCAACGAGTAGACGGTAGTTGGTTACTAGCAAACAAGGCTAGAAGCTTAAGGTGTACTCTAATGGGTTTCGAAAGATACTATCAAGTCAAAGTCCTCTCTAAACGATTATGTAAACAAGTTTCTACTTTAACTTCCTCGGGCCAAGCGCTAAAATTTAGCTTAAATCCCTGGTTTGTAACAGGGTTGATAGATGCTGAAGGTGTTTTTTCTATAAGCTTTAGAAAAGATAAGGAATATAAATTAGGATGGCAAATTGGAGCAGAATTTCAGATACAACTTCACAAAAAAGATATAAATATATTATTAGAATTGCAAAAATTTTTTAGTGGAACTGGTTCAATAAGTATTAGTAAAACTCGACAAAGAGCAACTTATTCAGTTAAATCTATTAAAGATATAGTAAATACAATAATTCCTCATTTTTTGAAATATAATCTCTTAACACAAAAAGCAGCAGATTTTGCTCTATTTACGAAAATTGTAGAACTACTGAAAGCTAAGGCTCATTTAACTAGTGAAGGTTTAAATAAAGTAGTAAATCTAAAAGCTTCATTAAATTTAGGTATTTCCGAAGTTCTCAAATCTTATTTTACTAATATTATTCCAGTTGAAAGACCTTTAGTTAAAAGTACTAGCCTACCAGATCCAAATTGGATAGCAGGTTTTGTAAGCGGTGAAGGGTGTTTTGATATTAACCTTAAAAATTCAACCTCTCATCGTACAGGTTACCAAGTAATTTTAAGATTTAGTGTTAAACAGCACGAAAGAGATAAATATTTAATGGGGCAGATATCTAAATGGTTAGGTTGTGGAAAAGTTTACCAATCTAGCGGATATAATTGCTGTTCTTTAACAGTGGTAAAGTATTCTGAGATTACTAATTTAATCATACCTTTTTTTAAAAAATATCCAGTGTTAGGTGTGAAACAATATGATTTTTCAGATTGGTGTAAAGTAGCCAATTTAATGAAAGAAGGTTATCATCTAACAGAGGAAGGTTTAAAGTTAATTCAATCCCTTAAAAACGGAATGAATAAAAATCGAAGCTCCGAATAATTATTAATCGCAAGATAAATTTGATCGCCATGCCGGGGGAAGAAGCTTGGAAGGGTTCGGCTGTTCGCCGATTAAAAGGGTACGTGAGTTGGGTTCACATAAAAATAACATTAAGAAAAAACATAAAAGTATGAAAAAAAATAATATACTATTAAATAATAATGGCAATGCCTTTAATTTACTTTCATTTAATCCATCTTCAGATCTACACTCTATTTTAAATGGTATAACGTTAGGAGATGGTAGCATTTATCGATCTTCAGCTACATTTAATGCTCGATTAGAAATGAGTTTTGGTAAAAAATATGAAGAGTTCGCATTACACTTAGGAGACTTATTTAAAGATTATATGAATAACCCTGTAAAAAGTTTAGAAATCAAAGGTAAAAATAATACCTACAAGAATTTTAGATTAAAAACAAGAACTTTACCTTTATTCAACTACTATCATGAATTATTTTATAAATATAACCTAGAGCAAAACAAATACGTAAAAATAGTACCTAAAAACATAGGTGAATTTATGAATCCAATAGTTTTAGCTTATTTAATAATGACTGACGGTAATTTCGATAAAGGTAGAAACAGGGTGCGAATATATACTAATAGCTTTAAAAAAGAAGAAGTTGAAAATCTTGCTTTAGCTATCAATAATAAGTTGAGTATTTACGCAGGTGTGTTACACGATCGAAACGATCAATGGATTATCACGATTGGAGCTAAGTATTTTAGTCTATTAAGAGCAAAAGTATCACCTCATTTTCAGACTTCTATGCTTTATAGAATAGGAATAGCATAAAACAACCCCCTTTTTTTAAATATAACTTAATGTTAAAGAGCCCCATTTTTTTAAACTTTGAGATTTAAACATAAATGAAAACCGGATAAATTGCAAGGACCACTGTTAAATTAACAGTCAATTTGCAGCCGAGCGCAATTTAGTTAAAATTAAGGATTGCGAAGGTTCAACGACTAATAGGTGAGTAATACTAACAATAAGCCTAACACGAACATCCGGCATTAATAGATAGGTTATTATTAATCTATTTTTGATGATGACATAGTCTGAACAGTAGTGTAAATTACTGAAATAGTTATTAAATGTCACTATAAAAACAAAATTGTTAATACGACGTGAGTCAGTATGGTGCTGTGTGAGGTTGGATCTCACTTTCGTGCCAAAAATTATCAAACTCCGGGGACGCCCTAAAGCTTTTTATACTAAACTATATATGAAAACATATAAGTGGCTGAAGTAATTACTCAGGTATAGTAATAAGTAAAAAGATGAGTGAAAACGAAATGGGTTATCGCGGATCTAAATCATTATTATTATCAAATAAAAGTGTAAAAGAGCAACGAGCAGATGGTAATTATTTGACTAATTTAGTAAAATTAAGGTGTGCTCTAATGGACTGTGAAAACAGTTATCAAGTCAGATTCCTTTCTAAACAATTAAAATTAAATAAACTATTTTTTTCTACAGTTAGCGTAAGACGCTCTCAACTAAACCCTTATTTCGTAACTGGATTTTGTGATGCTGAATCAAGTTTTCAAATTTCAGTTACTATTAATCAAAATTCAAGGTTAGGTTGAGGTGTTCGAGCTTTTTTTACAATTGGCCTTCATTCACGTGATTTAGCTTTATTACTAGAAATAAAAGAATTTTTTGAGTGTGGAATCATAGTGAAAAATGATAGTAAAAATGAAGTTAGTTTTAGAGTAAATTCACTTCAAGACTTAACAAATAAAATCATTCCTCATTTTGAAAAATATCCACTTTTGACTCAAAAAGCTGCTGATTTTTTATTATTTAAACAAGTTATAGAATTAATGCAGAATAAAGCTCATCTTACAACGGAAGGTTTACAAAAAATAATGAATATTAAAGCTTCTATAAATTTAGGTCTTTCAAATGAGTTAAAATTTAATTTTATTAATACAGTACCAGTACAAAGACCAACGATTAAAACAATAAATATACCTGATTTTAATTGAATTTCAGGTTTCGTTAGTGGTGAGGGTAATTTTTTTGTTGATATTTTTAAATCTAGTTCAAATAAAATTGGATATCAAGTAAAATTAAGATTAAGTATTACTCAACACAGCAGAGACAAGGAATTATTAGATTTAATCGTTAAGTATTTAGATACAGGAATTATAAATATTCACAGTGAAAATTCTTTCGTTTTAAAAATCACTAAATTTGTAGATCTAACTAATAAAATTATTCCATTGTTTGAGCAAAACCCAATTCATGGTGTAAAATATCTAGATTTTATAGATTTTTGTGCAGTAGCTAAATTAATGAATGAAGGAAAACACCTTACAATTGAAGGTTTTAATTTAATAAGAAAAATTAAAGATAAAATGAATACAAAAAGAAAAATAGATTAATTATTAATTGTATGATAAATCTGATCGCCATGCCCTATCTTCTGGAGGGATAATTAGTAAAAAGGGGCAGACCTTCTAGTACGAAAGGACCAATAGGCTGTGTTTCTAGTGTACCAATTGTTTTAATTATTTAATTTGTTTACTTCGTCAAGCTTTTTTTATAAAAATTATATTGTTAAGATAATTAGCAACTGCTCTTGTTTAAGCAATATAAATTAGAAAATAGTGAATTGTATTTTACAATAGGAGGCTGCATGTTTTATTATCAAAAGAAACTTTTTTTTTTAATATTAAAGCTGCAGAAAATAATGAATGCATAGTTGGGTAGCCACAAACATAATAGATAAGTGCTGAATGTCTATCAAGCAAGAATCTAACCCCTAGATACTAAATGGTTTATTTATAAGCTAAAATTGAGAAATAGAACATTTCTAGATAGGCTGCGAATGCAAGTATTGTAAGGTATTTAGTTTAGCAGTACTAATTTATAAAAAAACTGGATGATGAGGATTAGCATAATTTATAATATATAAAATTTTTTAATAAAAAGTATTGTTGCCCTACATATAAGGCTTACACTGGACACGGACTTGCCTTAGCAAATTTTAAGGATTCTAGTGAAAAGAAATAAATTTTGTGGTGTTGGGGGAGTAATCCTAATTGGTAAGGGACTTGCTTTGGGAGTAAGGATTTGCGAGTTCGAGTCTCGCTTCCCCCAATATAAAATTATCAGCTCTACTTAAATGTTCAATTTAAAATTTTACTTTTTTTGTTGCTCTTTTTGTATCACTGTTTTTTTAATTTAATTAATTTAAAAGAAAGCACTTGTAGGTTCGTTATCTAGCTGTTGACATAATAAAATTATGGATATTTTTATAAGCTGCCTTGCTATTATAATTGGTAGGAAATTGGCTAATACTAGCCTTAACAATCAATAAATAATAATTGGGAAGTAATGTTGCTAAGCAATATAAATTTTTTTATAAAGAAAAGGTTTAAGGTCTTATGGCTGAGTGGTTAAAGCGGAGTACTGTTAATACTTTTTACAGGGGTTCGAACCCCCTTAAGGCCTAATAAATTTTATTAAAAAAACACACAATAAGAAAGCCGGAATAGTTACAATTGTAAAACGGACTCCTTGTAAGATTTTAATAAATAAAAATTAAACACACAATAAGAAAGCCGGAATAGTTTAATTGGTAAAACGGACTCCTTGTAAGATTTTAATATTGGTTCAAGTCCAGTTTTCGGCATATTTGCTTGCTTATCAGACTTTTTGTTTTTTCTTTTCTATTCTTTTCTTTTCTATTCTAATAAAGTCAATATGATTAAGTTGAATTATTTATAGCACAAAAGTAACAAAGATATTAGTAGGAGCTGCATTTAATGCAATAATATAGTTAATTTTTATCATTAAATTTAAAATTTTGGGGTTTTTTTGAGTTGTAGTTTAATTGGCAAAACACCATTTTTTGGTAATGGCTTATATCAGTTCGAATCCGGTCAACTCAGTTATTAGCCTATTAGGCAGGTGTTTGTTTTTGTTTTTAATTTGAAATGCAATCAATTTTTTGTTTTTGTTTTTGTTTTGTTTTGTTTTGTTTTTTGCAATCATTAATTCGGTAGCTTAAGCTTCAACATAAACTTTTAATAATATTATTAATATTAACAAATATTTCAATAATTAAATTTTACTATATTTAGTTTACTTTTTCTTTGCTTATTTTCTTTAAAAGAACATGTTATATTTAATTTAAGAGTGTAGTATAATTGGTAGTATCGTGATCTCCAAAATCATTGGCAGGTGTTCAACTCACCTCACTCTTGTTGTACCAGGAAAGCCATTTAATGACTCTAATTTTGTGTTTAATTTAATTAGCCTGCTTGCCTTCCTAACCCTCACAAAAAATAACACAGAGCCCTTAACTTAATCGGTAGAGGACCTAATTGTCAATTAGGGACGTATCAGTTCGAATCTGGTAGGGCTCGCAAAATATAGTTTTGTATTTTATATAGAGTTAGCTATTAATTAATTTATATATTATGCATTAGCAGTTGTTGCTGTTTCATATTATTAAACAACTCATTAAATTCAAATAAATTAAAATCAATTCAAGCTTGTTATTTTACAAATCTGCCTGTTTTTGGTTTTGTGTTTGTTGTTTTTTTTGGTTGGTTGGTTTGGGTATTGCACCCATTGCGTATTATTATAATTATTATTACTTATTTTGCGGTTTCATTTTATAGTGTATAAGTAGCCTTAGCAAAAGCTATTATTCTAAATATAATAAATTTATACAAAAATTCTCTTAGTTCAATGGTTAAAACAGCATTCTTCTAAATTGCAGCTTTTGGTTCGATTCCGAAAGAGAATTCACTGATAGTGATTTATAGAAGGTTATTACCTTATTAGCTTAAGCTAGACTTTTTTTTAATATATATATAAATATATAAGACTTTTACTATAATAAGAACTTGTGTTAGAACGAATGTATACTAAAGTGGTTAAACTTGTTAAATTAAAAGTTGTTATTTGTAATTCTACAATTTTGTCTTGATCTTTATTTGAAAGCCTGTCTTACCAGATGCAAGCAGAGTATTAGCATAGAATTCAACTAAAAATAAAATATATAATCTGAAAAGGTTAGGTAAATTAGTTAATACATTAGCTAAAACCAACCATTAAAACACTATTAAATAAATAAGTAATATAGGTTATAAAATCTAATGTTGATGTTATGTTGATTTTTTATTTGAAACCCTGCATGCTAAGAATGCAATTGCTAAAGCTGCTTAACCTAAGGGAGGCAGTTTTATGTTAAGGGAATCAAGTAATTAGATTACCTGTAATATTTATTGCTAAGGGAAGATAAGTAAAAAGAATTGCAATGATTTTTTTTTAAAGCTATTCCTTAATAATATTATCTGCTCTTTATTGCTAAAGCAATAGCTAAGGCAATTAAACTACTACAAAAAGTATCAAACTATTACATCTAAGTTCAATTTATTAAAATGAACAATTAAAAATAAAAAAAAAATGAAAAAAACTAAATTAAATTATGTTAAACTGGCAAATAATAATGTTAATTATGAAAACCCAACAACAAAAACAAATACTTTCCAGTCTGTATTTTGCAGAACCAGAACAAATTCTGCTTGAAATAATTCATTGGATAAATATTTAACAAATAATAAAGTTGAAAATATTTTTAAGGGTGTAAACGTAGACCCTATAACTAGAAAATTTATAAATCCTAACAGTCCTTTAAATAGGCAACAAACATTATCTGAAAATAATAATAATTCTTCAATAGGATTACAATTATTAGACAAAATAGCTAAACCAACTAAAAAATGGCCAGGTTTAATGTTTTTACATAAAAAAGGATTAAGTCAAACAAAACCTAACTTTAAATTTATAAATTATAATTTTTCAAATGGAGCTTTTTTAAATAAAGATGGAGAATTAGTAACCCCAAATTATAATTTTAATAAAATCCTTCTTAATAATGTTTATAAATTATTAGTTATTTTCTTTAAAACTATGTATTGCATAATAAGTAAACCTGTATTTATATTTACTCAAGATACTATTAAAATTCAATTATTTTATTTTGCTTGTATAGGTAGAAATATAAGTTTAAGATCTAAAAAGGGAGTTTATTTAGTTAAAAATAGACAAAGAATGGGTATTGGATCTGCAAAAAAAGTAGTGTTTAATAACTTCTTTAGCAAATTAACTAAATTTTATCCTAATAAATTTAAATTTATTTGTGCAATCTTAAGTAAATTCTTTAATAAAAAAGTAGAATTAGATTTAATTAGATTACATAAGCCTTATTTTAATAGCGATATTTGTGTTAATTTCTTATCTTTAATTATTAATAGAAAAAATGTTTCTAAAGCTATTCATAAAATTTTTGCTAGTAAATCTATGAATAATTTATTATTAGCCAATATTTATAAAAATAAAATTTTGCTCGATTATAATTCTCTAAATCTGAATCAGGACTTGCAGTTGCAGAATAAAGAAGATAACTTAATTAGAAAAAGAGAAAAGTCAATTCAATTAGTAGACAAATGGTTTGGATTGTCAGATTATTTTGCTAATAATAAGGTTATTACATCAAGAGTAAATAGTGCTTATTTAACCGGTATAAATATTAAGATTAGTGGTAGACTAAGAAGAGAACCTGTAATACCTAAAGTAACAACTAAAAAATTTGAAAAAGGATTTACAGCTAAAGGAAGAATTAATTATTCTGAAATGGCTAGATTTACACATAAAAATAGAAAAGGTGCTTTCTCTATTACTATTAATGCTGGACAAAATTTCTAAACTCCTATTAATAATAATATAAATATTATTTTTGTTTTTTGTTTTTGTTTAATTTAAATTAAACCCCCGCAGGCTCCTATTTTTGCTTTTGTTTGTTTATATAGTGTTTTAGATAAGTATATATATTACATATAGTTGTAGCTTGGATACTTGCTTTGCTTAATTATTGATAATAAGAATTTGAATTTAACTATCCATTAAAAGGGATGCTAACAATTAAAACAATAAAAAACTATTTAAACTGGTAAGCAGGTAGAGGATTATATCTAATAAAATAAAATAAAATAAAATAAAATAAAAAATAAAATAAAATAAAAAATAAAATAAAAACAATATTTGCTCCTAGTTTTTTAAATAAGACTTATATTTAATATTAGTTTAAGATTATTAAATAAGACTTATATGTTTAGTGAATCTTTTTTAGCATGAAAGAGTTAAGTGTACAGATGGTTCTGTAGTAGACCTGCAAAGTCTAACATTTAAGGTTCAATTCCTTCTTAACTCTAAGTATTTTTTGTTAGAATTTTAGTTTAAAGTTCACTTAATAGCTTTATTTTAATATAGTTATTGATATAACAAGTAGCTAATGTAATTTTGTAAAATACACTACAATACATTATTAGGACAAATAAAATAATAAATAAAGATTATACTTGAGCTTAATTAAAAGTGATAAATAATTTTACTGTTTTTATATAAGAATATAAGAGATATTATCAATATTGAGTTTATTTAACGAACATGTTGTAATGGTAAACAAGTTCCTCTTAAGAAGGAATGGGTTAAAACCCGTAAGAGTTCAAGTCTCTTTGTTCGTATTGTTTCAAAGATAGTGTCTTATTAAGTTTTGAATAAACAAAATACTTTTATATTAGCATTATATATTATAATAATTTAAAGTAAATACTTTTATTAAAATTTTAATTTTTAAATAAATTAAGTAAATACTTTTATTAGTTTTATTTTATTCATATAGTAGATAGTATCAATAGAGGTAGAGTTCTTTTTGTCATTTTCAGGAATAATCCGATTAAATACAGGGGAAACTGTTTTTTTATATTTTATTTTATTTGTTAGATTATGAACTTTTTATTTAATTTTATAAACTGTAAAGCTTTACAGATTAATAGTAATAGTTCTTTTTATTTTAATAGGAAATCTATTTTCTTGAGGTTCCATAATAATAAGGTTAATGGTATTATTAATGATGGTAATTATATTCATTCAGATAATGTTATTGACGGTAATAAAGTGGTAAATAATATTGAGAATTTAGAGATTAATAAAGAAGTAAAGAAGAAAATAGAGGATCTTAATATTAAAGAAAAAAAAGAATTTAATTTTTTAATTATACTGTTAAAATCTTATCACAGTTCGCCCACAATCCATAATACCTTACCCTGCTGCATATTTTTATAATGTTAATAAAATTCTTAGAATAGTGTTAAACAAATAACTTATTATTAAATCTATTTTAAACTTTAATCTTATTCTAAAAATGATAGTGGATTTAGTTTATAGCATAAACATATAAATATTAGCACAAATACCAGATAATATAATAATTAAATGCATTATTAAATATAATTTAATTACTTTTTTATTAATATTATTTCTTAATTTTAAGAATTTAAGTATTCTAGGATATTTTTCTAAAAATATAAATTTATTAATAATATTTTCACTTAACATTATACTTAAAACACTTCAGAAAGAAGATAGTATTAAACCATCTACAATTATATTAAACAAACAAACAATTTTATCAGGATTCAAAGTATCCAAATAATCATTATAGTTATTATATAATGTTACTAAATATTCACTAAACCCCATTTTTGTAATTTCATCTAAAGCTTCATGCACTTTTTGAAGTGATTTATCCATTTGATTTTTATTATATTCACTGGGATCATCATTATATCTATCTACATTTTTTTTTAAATCATCAGCAGCCTCTTGGCATCTCCCTATAGTTGCCTTATTTTTAACATTATTCATTTGCTCTTCAATAATTCTATCACATTCTTTTCTTTCAACTTCCTCAAGCGCTTTTCTTTCGTTTTGAATTCTTTCTAGAATATTATTATTTCTGTCATTTATATATTGTCTTCTATAGCCATCCAATGTTGCCCCGGCTATAAGTGGACCTAAACCGTATTTTTTAGCTAATTCTCAAAATTTTTTCATTTTATTTCATTTAAATTTAATTTTAAAAAGAGAAACCCAACTATACAAATATTTAAACCCAATTTATATAATCTTTTAGAGAATTAAGCGATACTCTCTTACCCCACATAGATTTAAAAGTAAACCTTTAAAAACTTCCTCTCCTTTTATTACTAATATTTAATAACCTATACATAATATTATATATATTTTTAATATTATATATTATTTTTAATATTTAGGTTGAACAGTGTTGTGCTAAACGGATTATATTTTGTGTAATTAAAAAAGAGGGTTATCAAAGTTTAGGATATTTTAAGAGATTGATTCGTTATTTATATATTTTATGAATCATAATAAACATCATATTCAATTCATATTCTAATTAGACAAGGTATTAAGCATATAGTGCTAATTAAAATCTAAAGATAAAATTAAAACCATAAGCATTTTTGAAAAAGATTACCATTAATTTATTAAACTCTAGAAATTGATTATTCTAATCTGGATAAATTTTATACTAGTAACAATCAAATAATATCCATATTATACAACATAATAATAAAATTAAATAATTATAATAATAGCAATATCCTTTAATAAGATGATTATTTATAGTAAATTTTACTTAAAGCATTTATTTTTTAATCATTTTTAGATACTAAAACTACTTCAATTACAGAATGATGTCAACAATAGTACATAGTTATTAAAAACAAAATAATGACAGCTATTAATTAGTATTTATTTAAATATATTGTATACTCTACTAAAAATAGTGTGATAATTTAATCAATACATTTGATATGATACTTTGTTTATTGGTTTATTTTCAGTCTTAAATAAATTATATGATAAATTAGATTTAAATATTATAAACAATAATAACTATATTATCTAATATTAAAAATAGATTAAATTTAATCCAGTACTAATTATAATTTACAGAACATATATAACTTATATAAACATTAAACAATTTAGGCTGATTAAACCCATCAATGGTGAATATAAACATTTAACAGAAACTTAAATCAGAAGTCCTTTTTAATATAGGAAAAACAAAAAAATTTATAAAAAATAGTAAATTTAATATATTTTATGGTTAAGGGGAATACAGCTTACAATTAGATAAAAACTTTAAAAAAATACAATTAACAAAATAGCATAAAATAAATTCCTATAAATAATTTAACATAACAATGAGTACACAGCCTTAAAAATAAGCCACATATCTAATATAGAAATATAAATACTGGTACTATCTTACTATGGTAAAATAACAATAATTAATTTAATCTCCTAAAAGCCAAACCAAAATAATAATAGCAGGAATAAGTACCATAAATAAATCTATATAAAATACTACAAAGTATACAAAACTCTTCTAAATAAGTTATACAAAATTTACAGTAAAAAATACAACCATGACTCAGACTCTCTAGTTGTAACGCTTAATTTTTGGATATTTTATTAAAATTAATATCTTGTGCTAGGCCATACAACCTCCGGTTTTATATTAAAACTATTTAATAAATATTATCTTAAAATTTATAGGTATCAAAAAATAAGAAGCATACTGAATAATTTAAATTAGTATAAAAGAATAATGTATTAAGATATAAATTATACAAAACTATTATAATTATAGGTTAATATATTTTAAGCTATTCTAGTCCCAATTAAAAATAAAAAATTTAATTTTTGTTCGATTTTGGATTATTTCAAATTAGGCAATGCCTTTATTATAATCTTGTTCTTTAAATTTAAACTGCTACAGAAGCAGTAATATATTACAAAATATATAAACACAAATTTATATAACATATCGAACCTAATGAAACTTTTCAGTTCACTAGTATTAAACTAATAACTTTAAGTTTTAAGATAGAATGTGATGAAACTATTTTAAATAAACAAAAATGTTAAACAACCAAAACTTTAAAATAAAAAGCGTAACACAAAACAAAATCTTTATTTTTAAATCTATATTTAGCATGTGGCTATATAATATTCACTCAAGATCTTGCGGGGTTACATTAAAAACAAACACAGCTACTAACTATTTCCATACATCTGCTATAATTAATTCTAATAATGAAGGTAAAAATATTAATAACGAATCTAATCATGATAAATTACCTAAAGAAATAAATCCAGATAGTGTTTATAACCCTAATGAAATAACTACAGATAATGTTTCTAATCCTAATGAAATAACTCAAGATAGTGTTTCTAAAGCATGAACGGAACAATATTGGGAAAGATATAGCAAAATATTCAATACTACTAAAGAAATTGGAGAACAAAGGTTAACTGAATTAGATCAAGAGAATAAAAAAGATCCTTTTGAGAATTTAATTTCTTATGACACAAGTAGTTCTAAAGATGAAGAAGAGTTCCCATGGTTATTAGATTCAGAAGGAAACAAGATTGATTTTAATCAATCAATAAAATTATTTGATGGAGTTAAATTAGTATCTAAATACTTAGAAACTTATTATCAAATGGATAAAGAAACTATATCTAAACTTAAACTAAGTGAATTAATTAAACCCTTTGAAGAAGGGAAGGAGATAAGTGTGTTGGAATTTTACAATCATATTGATTATCTTTATAAACATAATCCAAATATTAGAAAAATGTCTAAAGATGCTTATCATAAAGCTTCTAACATTACTGAAAAGGGATTAATCGGAACAAATAATAACTTTGAAGCTGGACCATCTACCGAAAGTAATAATTTATTAGAAAATGCAAGTAATACAGATAATAAACCATTAGGTCAATTTGGAGAGCAATCTTTAAATCAAATATTAACCAAATTTAAAGAATTCAAGTTTCGAGAACCTATGAGTAATATGCATGTTACTGTGAATCCGTTACCGCTTTTGACTAACTTTTTGGGATATGGCCTAATATTAAACAGTTATATGAAACATATACATAATAGACCATTTAAACCAAATTTAAGTCAAACAGAATTGAAAATTCAGCATTTACAAAGAAGACGATTTGCATATTGTTTTTCTTTGGGTATAGCACCAATGATGGTTTTAGGTAGTAAATATGCCGCTTTAAAATTAAAGGATATATTTTCTATAGATTTATTTTCCCTATCAGGACAAGGGTCAGAATCTGGAGTAATATCTGATAACTCAAAAAGTTTAGATACTAGTAATAAAATAAACACTAGTGGATTATTTGGGTTATTTTTAATTAAATTAAAACAAAAATTGAGTGAACCTATGAAATTAATTTTTATATTTTTATTTTGTTTGTTTACTATATTCAAACTATTAGGATATAATTTAAATGATATAATTAATACCGAACTAACATTAGTTTATTTTAGAACCTATTTTTATGTAGTTATTTTTTTAATGATTATATATATAATAATTCATTTATTATTATTACACATTTTTTATAAAAATAATAAGATCAAAATACCTAAAATTTTACCTGAATTTTTAATTAATTGGATAAAAGAATTTAAAACTGTTACTAAAACTAAGGCTGCTTTTGAATCTTTTAAACAAGAATATTATATACAATTATATCTTTACCTTTTTATATTGATTTTTATTGCAGTTATATTGTAAATAATACAATAAAATATAATTATATTAAATTCAATTATTGAATAAGGTTCTAATTTAATTAACAATCCTTAGAATTGAATGCCAATCTTGCAATGGGTCTTTTTAGTTTATCAATAGTAAAAATTATTACCTTTATTTGTTAAAAATATTAGTATACAATATTTTTTATTTTATCAATTTACAAGCGAAATTATGAATTTTACTTTATTTTCATTGCTTAGGTAAGTAATTATAATTAATAAGTAATAATAAGGCAATTTATTTAAATTTTTACAGTATAATAAGTTTGATTAGCTGACTTAGCTGCTAATTTGATTAACATATTATAAATTATAATAGTCCTTTTAGCAGTAACTCGATGATTTTTTGTTTTATTTTTAACATTAATTCAACATGAATATTAGTTTCACATGCATATACCCTTTGTTGGAGGATATTATGATGAAAACAAAACCCCCTATCGCATGATTTTACATAATTTTTATATAAAGTAATTTTTAAAACTAAGCTAATAGATAAAGTTAATATCACACTAATTAAAGTTAAAAAAATAAATAATAATATAAAAGTATTTAATTATATTTTAGAAATACAAAATAAAATAATAAAAAATATATTTCTTGCTTCTTCGTAATTACCTAATCTTTTCATCTTATATCTTTCATATTTGAAATTAGTATACTCCTGATTAATTTTTCTAATTTAGTGATATTATACCTATCTTTAAGATGTATATCTACATATTCATCAAATTCATGTCAAAAAATATTACATAAAATTGGAGTAATAACAGTACCTTATGGTGTACCTATTTTATTATATTAAATTGTATAATTACTTTTTAAAATACCTACTCTAATTAATTTATATATATTACTAATTAAATTAGTACCCCCGATTTTAGTTTTAATAATATTCATAAGTTTATCGTGAGGTATATAATCTAAGCAATTAGAGATATCACCTTGAATTACTCATTTATAACGAGAACCTGATAATCATACATTTCTTAAAGCTGAATGAGTAGATCTATTAGGTCTAAACCCAGGAGAACAATTACTGAATAAAGGTTATCCTTCAAGTATTGATGCTATACCTGCTTTAACTATTTTATATCTAGTAGTAGTAACGGCTAAGGTTTTACCATTTGCTTTAGGTATTTCTTTAAATCTTACATGTTTATATTTACCCTAGCTAATTTAACCCAAAAATTAATACCATCTAAAGTCTCTTTATCAGTTCCATAAGTCCTATAACCCTATTAAAAGCATTATAACATGAAATTCATAAATATGGATCTCTATATATATCTTTTATATTATGTATTTTATTATCATCAGATTTATAAGATTTAAATTTATCTGTTAGAATTGGAGTTAAATTAGATCTATTTTTAATATAATCACACAGATTGTCTGAGTTATCATAAAAATTTTCTGTTAGATTTTGTACCATACATTTTAATAAATTAATATTGTTAGTAGAATACTTTAATTCCAGTAAACATATTGTCCTTTTACAATGTTGTTAACCTTAGTTGTTTAAATTTAAATTTAAATTGCTTATCCGGTTCTATTTTTCAGTACTCTAATTTAAGTAAAGGCATCTTAATTTTAGAACCTTAACATTGGGCTACATGTGTTATAGCTTTAAGATATACAAGTCGCGTAATTCCATTTTTTTAAGTTGAATGGGCGTATAATCCCCTTGATAAGCATCAAATTCATTATCTTTAACATAGTATTAGTATTAGTATATTTAACTTCCCTAGCAAGAGCTAGCCATGGGAAATATCAATCTATCACATTGACAATCTGCTATACCTTATAAATTGGTGTTTTATTTTGTTCCATATAGGCGATTATCTTAGATATATTTAAACAAATTAATGTTTCTCAAAGATATATAAAATTACCCACTAAGTAATTAATAGGCAGCCTAAACGCCGCATAACACTAATAAAATTGTTTTATGACAGCAATAGTTAAGATCAATCAATGAAAGGGTACTAAGTGAGCGATAGAAGTAGAGCTTTGTAAATTTAGATCACGATATTACCTTACTAGAAATACAACAATTTTGGATAAAACTTATTAAAGCAAGATATGTAGAAAGAGCTGTAAAAGTAAATAGCTAGCCAGGACAAAAGGAGGAATAATAAGTACGATACCGTAAAACAAATTTTGACACGAATTTTACAAGTTTGTATCAGAACTAATCGGAGAGATTTCAATAGTTTAAATATAAATATTAGAAAATAAGAAGCCGAGGTGAACACATTAAACAGGAGATGAAATAAATTTTAATATAAATAAAATCCCAGCTACATCATCAAGTGGGAATATATAAAATATGTAATATACGCAGACGACTGAATCATTGGAATATCTGTACCCTAAGAGTTCTCGATTAAGATCAAGGATTAAATATTTAATTTCCTTCGCGAGGAACTTCAGTTAAAACTGAGTGTGGAGAAAACAAAAGATAACCCAAAATTTTTAATCTGATTTAAGAACTATGCATAGCCATGCTATTTTAGTTTAATCTTAATAAATATATTTTTATAGGCAGGATCAATGATAATTTCAACACAAAATGTATCCAAGGTAATTGTAATAACTGCAAATTTAAATTAAAGATGTTTGTTTAATTAACTAGTAAATTATTAATATATAATAAACAAATAAAATACAGCAATCAGTAATTAAAAACTTATAAAATATATTTAAGGCTGCTTTTTACTTTAAATTTTATTTTTTTTAAAAACCAAAGGTATGAAATGTCAATTGCAGCTATTAATCAAAATTGGCTACAAGATTAAATTGGAAACACCTGGGCTCGAACCAGAACTTTCCCCTTAAAAGGGGGACACTCAACCACTCGAGTTCTGCTTCCTAATTTATAATATATTATATTATATTATATTAAATGTTATTAGTTAATAACAACTCTTGCTAAGGCTACATAATTTTGTTAGTTTATAACTCTAAGCTAATTAAAAAAATATTATTTGTTATTTGCCATGCTAATTGATTTTTATAAAAAGTCCTGCAAAGTCTTTTAAGACTGATTAAAAAAGGGAATTAATCGCCAACATAAGGTTAATTATTTTCAGTTAAGGTAACATGCAAGGGTTTATAATACCAAAACATCTTATTGGAATCGAACCAATAAACTTATGCTTCGAAGGCACACGCTTTACCTTTCAGCTAAAGATGTTAACGAATAATACAAAAGTAAATAATTATGTTGAATAGAACAAGTAATTTATATTACTAATAAATTTTCACGCTAATTGTATATGCAATAACTCTTGATCAACTAAACCATTTCTAAAAAAACAAACAAATAAAAAAAACACATTTCTAATTCTTATTTTTAAAGGGGCAGAGTTAGACTAGGTATGCCGATACATTCATTAGCAGGATGGTTATAAATCCTATATATATACTTATATAATATATATATACTTATATCATATAATTCTTTCTTTTTTGCTATTACTTATAATACTGAACTTTCTAAAACTTGTACAATTTGGCGTATAATTGTAGCTTTACATTTTATGAACTATAGAAGTTTAAGTATATATCTTGAGTTGATACCGATTTAAATTTTTGTACCAATTTGGTTTTAAGCGGTTTAGATACAACTATTATTTATCTGACTCTGAATCCATATTGATCTTATATGAAAATCTAAAATGCTTGTCAGACTGATGTAAAGTTTATCTCCAATAATCATCAGAATTATTCCGTTTTTTAAAAATTTACTTCATCACTCGTCCAGCTTACTAAAAAAATAGCTAATATCAATAATCTATAATATAGACCTAGTTAGGCTACATTAATGTAACATTAATTCTAAAAAAATGATTTAACATTTTTGTTTTAAGTATATTTTATATTTAATTTTAAATTATGAAGTAAGAACTATTATTATAATCAATATACTGCGGTTTAAATCCAATACTTTATTTACATCTGGATAATTAAATTTTATTTTTCTATTTCGTCATTGGTGATAGTTATTAACTTATTTTGCTTTTAACCATAAAAATTTTAATCGAAATGAGCTAATATAAATTTTAAATTGTCAACGAAATTCAATAGAAAATTATTTGTAGTATATATATTGTAATAGCTTAATTTCAACAACTCTGCTATTAAATTAACTTTATTACAAGTAACTGCAAAAACAATCATGAACAGAAAAAAAAAACACCTTAAATAAAGATTAAAATAATAAAGCTAAACTAGCTGCATTTAAAGAGTTAACTAAATTAGGTATTAAAGCTCTACTTTGTTTTATAGTATTAAACTTATTTTCTAAGTAAATACTTAAATTAAGTAAATCTTTTTTTATGATGAAAAGGTATAGAAATACCTAACTTATTCAAAATACTGGCAATATCTTTAAAATAATTCAACAAATATTGTAAATTAGAAAAATCTCTTGTTTTATATAAAAATATATATAAAGTATTGCATAGATATTGTAAATCAATATTTTTTAAATTTATCATCATTTATGTGTATATAAATACCATTTTATATAAAAATTCATTCTTTTTATCATCAATATTTGAATACTTAGTAGAATTGTAAGAAATTGTTTGATGTTATTTATTTAATAGAGCTCACCACTAAAATTTAACCCTTAACTATGGTTATTTTTACTTAGAAGGTGATACTCATAATTTACAATAAATGTAGGTGTGCTAGCCCTCGCTTTATTTATGCCTTAATATTTTTATTTTCGGAATAAGGTTGGAGTTCACTTAAGTGAATCTTATTTTCACTATTATTTAATTTATTTTTATAGACTTTTTTTATGCAGTTATGCTTATATAGCTTAGTTTTAGTGATTTAAGATTTACCATATTTATAATATGATTTTAGGTTATTTATTTAATGATGGTACTGAAGGGCTAGACTTGTATAGTTTTGGAATTATATTTTATTTTTTAAAGGAAATTAAACATAATGTTCATTAATTTATGTTCTGTATTAACAGGCAACATAGAAACCTTGTACAACCTTGTATAATAATATATCAATATTAATATAAATTTAATTATTTCTTAATTGTGTGGTTTTTTTTCTTTATCCGTTTTACCTAAAAATAAAAAATCTTAAAAATGTTTAAAAAATCATCTCTTTGATATAATACTTTATTTTATAAAAAATCTTCTAACCCTCTCTCAAATCTTGCATCTTTACTACTATATGTATTTAGTGCAAATTAAACCTTCTATTTTTGCTAAAATTACTAAATTAAATAAGTTTAATAAAGTAGACATATTTAAATTAGAGAATAAAATATTATCTTATGTTGATAAAATTATAGATTCTAATAGCTTTGAAAGAATTATTGGCTCTAACCATTATATTTATATCTTAAAAAATGGTAATTATAAATTAGACTTGTTTAAAGTTATAAAACCTGTACAATTTATAAAACCTAAAAAGGAAGATAAAAAATTGAATGAGAAAATAATTACCTTTGATATCGAAACTTATGATAGAGTTGATGAACATGGTATTACCATTAAATATGTTTATAATATAACGTGGTTCGATGGAATTAATTCAAATTCATATTATTTATCAGATTTTAATAATCAAAGTGAGTTAATATCGAAGGCGATTAGCGATTTAACTAAGCCTAAATATCATTCACATATGATTTATGTACATAATTTTGCCAATTTTGATTGTATATTTATACTTAAAGAACTTGCGAATCATGGTATCATGGACCCTATAATACATAAAGGCAGAATAGTAACAGTAGCACTAACTTATTCTAATAAAACAGATTCTAGAAGTTATACTATTCATTTTAGAGATAGTTATCAATTATTACTATCTAGTTTAAAAAAATTAGCTATTAACTTTAAAGGTAAAAACTCTTAAGGGTATATTTCCACATAGATTTGTTAATGAAAATAATCTTAATTATATAGGGCCTGTTCCTCCATTTAAATATTTCGATAATATAAGTAATGTTGATTATAACAACTATATAAACACTTATAATGTATGAAATATAAAAAATGAAAGCCAAAAATACTGTATACAAGATTGTGTAAGTCTTCATCAAATAGTTACCTCATTTAATAAAATAATTTATAATAAATTTAATATAAATATAAACAAATTTCCAACACTATCTTTTTTAAGCTTTGGTATATTTTTAAAAAACTATTTAAGTAAATTAGATTACAATATTCCGATGAGGGTATATTTCCACATAGATTTGGGGCTAAAAAAGTTAAAAACATGGTAAAAAATAGTGATAAAAACTTTAGTTTGTGGAAGAGTGTCAAATAGAAAAAATTAGCCAAATTTAACGTAGTGAATGAAACTGGGCAAAATAGAAGCCTCAGAATGTATACAAAAGTTGGAGGATGTGGAGCCATATAAAATTATATAAGGGGCCAAATTTGAACCCTCTATTTACTTTGTATTTATTTATTAAATCTTATAAAATGAATGGGGTTATCATCTGCACCCTGCTTTAATTCTAAACAAACAAAAGAATAATACCAACCCTACATCTGTTTTTTAAAAAAGCTATAAAAATGAAGTATTCACTAATTGAGCTTAAATTAAATTTACTAACCCTTCAATTTAACTAATATGTTGTATAAATTAAATACATGAAAAACTTCTTAAAAGAAGAGTATTGATATAAAAATAATTAAAATTTAAATTTTTGTAGCCTCGGTTGCTTAGTGGTCAAAGCGCTATACTGAAGATATAGATATGGAAGTTCAATTCTTCCCCAAGGCACAGTAACAAAAAAAAATAAATTAAATAATTAGTTAAGTTACCAATTTTTTAAGTTGTACAAAAGTACAGGGGCAGTCAAAAAAGTTTTTCAATAAATGAAACTTAAGAATAAAAATATTTAATAAAAACTTTAACTAAATTGCATAATCAGTTTGAAAGTAAAATATCAACACTAAATTTACCAAAATACAACATAAAATAATTATACAAGTATATGGAATAAAAGAACAATTTTTTTAAAAATGTCTATTAAAGATAATAAAATAATACGATAGAACAGACGACACATAGTACATTAGATACATTGACCTAAAATTTTAATAAAATATTTTTATTGTGCACTACGTCTATGAAAGATTGCCTTTTTAGATAAACACTCACCTACATTAAACTATACAGTAAATATCTTATAAAAGAATCTAAATTTAGTAAATACTCCCTACTTTATAATAAATTTTACATTATAATTACATAATTTTAAATAAACAATATTCTAATAAATTAATTAACCAAGCTTATTAAAAAACTTTTGCTTTTAAAATCTTTAAATTAGTTAAATTAAGATGTATTTCATGCGTTCCTATCGAAAATCTTTAGGTGTAAATTCCTTATGATACAAATATAATGAAATAAAGTCTATTTATATTAACTAATAAATTAGTATAAAGATTTAAGTAAATATTACTATAATATATAATAAAATAGCATGCATATATAAACTATACTAACTATATAAAATAAAGTAAGACTAACCAATAACTAAATATTAATGTAGTATAAAATATACCATATAATCTATTAATAGATATAATAAGTAAATTGAATAATTAAACTAGATAAATAATACAAAATATATTTAAATCTTCTCCCAATTCAATAACTAAAGTATACAACTAGATGTACATTTTCCTCCATAAAAGGTATAATATTATTTTATCATTGATTGTACTTTTACATTATTTTATATAAAAACTAATTATTTTACTAACAATTGTCATAATTGTATATAATTACATTAAATTTTATAAAAAGAGTGAAAATTCAAATAGTAACAATTTAAACCTAATAAAAAGTGTCTCTATATTTTAATCCTACAAATTTATTAATACCTTCTTTTAATTCTATATGTCCTATAAACAATGGTTGTCGTCAATAAGAAAAGCTTAGCATATATAAAATAATAACTATAAATTATACAAAATGGAATAAATATGACCAACTAAAATATTACATGTAAACAAAAATAATTTGAGATAAACACAATCTACCTAAACAGTTATTGCATCTCACTTTTGTTAACGCCACTTTACTCATTTATCCTCTATACAAGTAGTAAATAAATA
>Ga0153987_1000118_pt1 | contig 26954 bp, 26 predicted proteins | sample TSNC071MetaG_FD_102279 | JGI IMG/M metagenome (GOLD analysis project Ga0153987, IMG submission 102279) | Attine ant fungus gardens microbial communities from North Carolina, USA - TSNC071 MetaG | ecosystem: Host-associated > Fungi > Mycelium > Unclassified | place: USA: North Carolina, William B...
ACGTGAAATGCAGACTTTGCAGACGTTGACCCTCACGTAGTAACGACAATAGACTGGGTCGGAGGTGTGTTCCACAGCATTCACGCTTCTATTTATCCTTCGGTAAGTATTTAACACGGCTATAGATAGCGTGGTAAGAGAACCTGTGTCCAAGAATTCAGACTTTTGCACGGGCGCTGTATCCTCATGACTTGTCGCGATAAAGAGGGTCAGGTCGTCTGGACTGCTTTCACGTCCTCCACTTTCACAACAAAGATCATATGAGCCTGAACAGAAACCAGCAAGTTACCTCGTGCCACTTATCGTCATCCTTGGTCCTTGTGCGTACTTTCAGTCATCCATATACAGTATACTGTGCGTCTTCAAACTTGACATTCTGACCATATAGGAAGAATGAGCTTGTTTTCCAGTCGAGACTGGCCAGAGATGTTTTTCTTTCAGAAACTGACATGCAGATAAATGCTCCTACGAGCTTTTGAATTACACAGATTAGACAGGGAGAATCGAAATCAAAACTACACAGCATATGCCTCTCACCCTTTCGTGTGTCGTTGATACCGAGCTACAGATCCATCAGCAAACAAATTTACAATCCAAGACAACGCTCACCTGTAACCATGGCATGGTCACGCTCATAAGGCTCGAGCGTCACCTGTTCGATAGGCTTGAACTGGCTTTGCCTCAACTCTTCTACTTGCTTGGCATACACCATCTCTGGGGGAATAGTGGAGTCCACACAACTTGCTTTTATCGATATAATAACGTGTCCACCGTCCTTGAGGAAATGTTGTGCGTTATGAATAACTATACGAGCCTGGTCAGGTTGTGCGACATCAGCAAAAATTGCGTCGACAAGGGAGAGAAGCATTCTGTATTTGTTTGGAAGCCGTGCATCTTCAATTATGGCTGCCAGTGTGAAAAATCGATAGTCAGTAATCTCTGGTTAGGTTGATGGAGGATGAAAGGTCGTACGAATGACATTTGTACGCTTTTTGGCCATGTTAATCAGATCACGGCCTGAACGCAGCGAAAATTCAACTGCATACACCGTTCCTTCCTAAATCCAAATGACCAAATGTCATCTTCTGCCAGATTTGCCACATGTCATAGAATAGAACACTCACAGGCCCAACGATATCCGCAACATGGGAGACGCTCGTGCCGCTCGCAGCGCCAAGGTACAAAACCTTACAGCCCGGATGAATATACGTGTCTTCCACACCCCCAAGTACACCAGCAGCTAGCTTGGACCTGAAAGGATTCCACACTCTATATTCGACTTTTGCGGCCTCCTCAGCTGATCCCGTCCCTGCACCCTCAACAGAAACAGTGATACGTTTTTCACCATAAACAGATTCACCCGGGACGAGATTTCTTGTGACGAGCATCTGCTCTTTACCCTTGGCAATGAATACACCTGGATGTCTGTGTGGCTCGATAATGACGTTCGAACCACCTCTTGCCCCGCCTCTGCCACCTCCACCACGGCCACCACGAGCACCCCCTCTAGCACCTCGTCCTCCACCACGAACTGCACCACGACCCCCGCGAGCAGGTCCACCTGAAAATACGAGTATGAGAGATAAACAGATAGCTTGGAATATGCACAGACCACGGCCACCACGGCCACCACCACGGCCACCACCACGGTCACCCACTCCGCCCCGTGGACCACCTCGGCCTCCACCAACTCCCCTTCCTCCGCCACGACCAGCAAATCCACCTCGTCCACCTGGTGCACCTGAATGAACGAAATCACCATGAAGGAGATGACAGACAAAAAACGATACATACCAAATGCCATTACAGCCTATGTTATGAGTACGAGATAAGAAAAGATGATAAAAAACTTCTTTTCTGACGAGTAAGTCGGTGCGTTGATTTGCTAACCACAATTTTCTGGGAGTTCCTCTTTTGGTGATACTGTGGGAATATCTGAGATAAAGGTCTCTGTCACAAGATATTTGTTATTTGTTATAATGATGATAACCACTATTTATTTCCCGCGGTGACAGTCTAGATTGCTGCCGGCTTTGCGGCAGGCCACAAGGCACGAAAAGTTGTTCGGCCCTTCGGCTTCTAGGAGAAGGCTCGTTCGGAGAGATAATAACATTCTTTCTCACTGTGTCACACTATCATCTACTCAGCGAACACCGGATCCTCATCATCCGTCGTGATTCACTTGTATCCCAGAGGATACGGACAAAGAAGCAGGAGCCACGCGACTGCAACGAGATTGAAACGCAATATAGTGCGATCAGCCGTTTCGCGAAGCCTTGCGCCTCCGTTTCTAGTATAAACGACGACTTACTCGCCCTCTCACTGCCAACCTCAACTTTACTTTTTTTCTCAGTTCATCTTTATACAAGTGAGTTGTAGGGTTTTTATTGTTTGTTGTAAATCGTGACACATCGCGATTTCGATCCGACGAAACGGTCGGTTCGAAGAAGAGATGCCGCGATTCCTTCTATGATCTTTCGCATGATCCGCACTTATCCGTGTAACCTGCCTTCTATCTCTACAAAATGCTGATCTCACGAGAGCTCTCCCAGCTTCCTCCTTTTAGATACTCTTCCCTATGCCTTTCAAAGAACCAACGAGTGAGAAGTCTCCGGAAAACCAAACCTCAGGCAAAATTGTCTCCGATAGTACCATCGCCACGGAGAGACGCAGAAAACGATCAGCCGAAGGGAGAGACGAACTAGAGGTAACAACAGATCTCGTATTTCCGGATGGTGGGCTGCGAGCTTGGCTTGTAGTCCTTGGTGTATGTCGCATTTTTCCCTTTGCTTTTATATTTTGTGTCTGAACCCAAACTTTGGCAGAGCATGTGTAATTGTTATTCGACGTAAGTCATTGACATGATTGGCTGAGTATACCTTCCGATTTCAAAGCAGATTCGGATATGTCAACTCTTGGGGAGTATGTCTGCCCGCCCTAATTATGATTGTCCATAACATATCTAGATCTTCCAAGAACATTATCAAAACACGCTGCTCAATGAGTATTCTCCCTCTACAATGTAAGAACTATGGTACCTGCACCATCAACGCCACTTAGCTATCCAAATCAGAGCGTGGATAGGGTCCATTCAAGTGAGTTCATTTCTTACATGTCTCAGACTGGTATCTGATTTCACCCTCATATCCAGTACTCGCTGACTTTCCTACCGGGCCTTGTGGTTGGACGCCTATTTGATCTCGGGTATTTCCGGTCCATATCTTTTTGCTCCAGTGTCTTGCTTGTTGTTGCAACATTCCTCATTGCTCAATGTACGCATTATTGGCAGTTTCTCCTTTGCCAAGGCTTCGCCATCGGGGTGCGTTTTCTCCCTACAGTGTCTTCTCTCTTCAATGATGGAACATCAATATTTAAGATTGCCTGTGGTGGCGTATATGGACCTGCCAATGCTATTATCGCCCATTGGTTCAAAAAGAAGCGAGGTCGAGCGTTAGGATTCACGGCGATAGGCTCGTCCATTGGTGGGACTACCATCCCCATTGCCGTGAAAAACCTCATCCCTCGTGTTGGGTAAGCATTCATGTCTAAAATTGTGTCACAAACATATCATGTTTTTGAAGATTCCCTTGGACAGTAAGGATAGTTGGGTTTATATTACTTGCAACGCTTGGGGTTTCAAACCTGGTGTGCATGATATCAATAATAACCCATATAAAAATCTTATCCTCGAGGACTAGACAATGAAACGACGCCTCCCACCCATGAAAGCTAAAGGGGGACTACTCAATCTGGCAGCTTTCAAGGACGCACCATACACAGTGTATTGTGCCTCCTCTTTTTTCTGTTTCTTGGGAATCTATACACGTAAGAGATCCGATCACTTTGCCACATGTTTTTCTGAATTGATCTAGTCCTAACCTATGTCAATGTGAGTGCAACACAATTGGGGAGTTCACCTCAACTCGCCTCCTATTTCGTCGCATTCGCAAATGCGAGTTCCATCTTTGGTCGTTGGATGTCCGGCCTTCTCGCTGATAGAATAGGTGCGAAAGATTCACTGATAAACTCAACTCCGAGTGAATTCATTTAACATGCGCGACCAGGTCATTTGAATATCATGATCCCCTTTACACTGTTCGCAGGTATTTTAACATACGCGTGGCCCTTTGCGAGTTCTACAGCATCCCTCATTGTCGTCACACTCATATACGGATTCTGTTCTGGGACGTATGTTTCTCTCCTAAGTGCTCCAATCATGAATCTCGGGGGCGAAGATGATGTTGGGAGAAGGATTGGAATGTTCATGACGATAACTGCTGTTGGCGCATTAACAGGTCCACCGATATCTGGTGCAATTAATGCTGCTACGGGAGGATTCAAGGCGGTTGGAATCTATGCAGGTATGTATGATTTTCAATTGGTACTTGATTGCCCTGTCCTGATAGTTCGTCAGGGAGCACTGTTGTTGTAGGTATAATGTGTCTTGTGACCACAAGATATCTTGTTCTCGGGCAGTGGAAAGGTTGCATTTAACATCCCTTTCACAATCTTGACTTCAATCACTGCATAACATTAGACGATTTGAAGTGAAGTAGATTCTTAAACGTGTTGCGAATCTTGTTGATTTCGAGATGATGTATAGAAAACACGAAGCAGTGGTGTATCGAAGGTGGTTTAAGCCACACAACTTGATCGTGTAAGGTTAAATTCAATTAATACACTTGGATATTGTTTCGGGAGAAAGAAATTCTTCTTATCAACAGCAGCCACTTATTTCTGTCTTTTCTTTCGTGCTTCTTCTCTCCTGTGCCACTCTCCTCTCATCTCCTCCCTCCAGTTCCTGACCTCCTGTGCATTTTCTAACATCCCCTCCAGAACATCCTCTAGACGTCCCCTTATCTCTCCTACTACCCTTCTCATCTTATCCACCCTATGGAGGAGCTGGCCGGCATCATGATAATTGCTCTCCGCCGAAGGGGTGCAGTTCTGCTCAGAAGTGGTGCAGGCCGGACTGGCCGGTTCTCTACTATAAAATAAAAGTCAATTAATATGCATAGCTTCGGAACAGTCTTACTTTCTTTCCAGTGAGATACGCCTCCCTGCATGGACACAGGGGTTCCCATCTCCTATCTTGGATTCTACACCCACAAAAACCTGTGTAGCTGGAGCAGGAGCAGGAACGGGATCAGAAAGACGAGGAGGAAATCTCCTTTTGTGGAGGAGAGCAATATCGTCATATTGGCCCTCCTCCAAATCTGTATATGGGTCAACTCCATTTATCAGCAGAGGTGATTCGGCCGCGAGAATATCCCGCATGAGGCTCTCCAAGGGTTCACGATCACTGTGGCTCAGAAAAACGAATCAGATCAGGGTAAAATAAAATTGAGCAATTAGTGGCATATTCACTCTTGCTCGTCGTCAGATCCACTGAAGTTTGAGAACCCAGGGTATTTGGTTCCTTGATGAGATTCATGACCGGGTGGACTAACGACCTCTCTATCTTTATCGCTATCATCCTTATCATCGCTTAATGCAAGGTCAATCGCTTCAACCTAGGCAGAGGAGACATCAAGGTCAGAGTGATGACGTATGATCAGAATCTCCCGACCATGATCAAAATGTACAGATTTAGGACTCGTAACGGGTGAACACGGCAGCAATGAAAAAAAAGTGAAGAGTTTCGTAGAATGATGAGTAATCAGGAACACTACAATGTTCAATTGCACAAATCACGCCGATAAAAATGGCCACACTTGGGAAATGTGTTTTATTTTGTGGATCTGAGCTCGATCTTTACGAACATATTTTTCGAGTTTCAGCTCTACATTGTTAGTCTCAAGACCCAGTGATTGGATTAATATAGTACATTCTCCTACTACTGGATTCTACTATATGGTCTGTTCACGACTATAATACTACAGATCGAGTCACGAAGCGAGTGATAATACATAAGGACAAAATTGTCTTTGCGAGGTCACTGTACAAGGTACCAGAGATCTTAATGGTAGGCATAGAAGGGGTATTAAGGCGTCTTTGGTGATACCCCCAAGCCTGCTATCTAATCAGATACTGAAGTCAATCTCCTCTTCATCTTGAGTCGAAGGTCTCTTCAACTTGTGGACGTTCCTATTGTATATTATTTATGATTTCTTTATAGAGTTCTATCAGAGTCGTTCAAGAACTCCTTGCAGTCGCACATACCCCCCAAAAGGATGTTAAGCACTATTTCAAAATACACCATACTACTGCTATCAGACCATCCCGAACAAGAGAAAATGTCTATTTCTACTCTTGACCTTCAGTATCGTCATCATGATCGTCCTCATCCCTCTTCCGCTTGCCCGCTTTTGTCCCTCGTTTCCCTGTTGCATTTCCTTTCTTTGTACTTTGAGCTCCCTCCATTATCTTCACCACATCTTTGATCACACCAACCAAAGTTTCATCATCTCGTGCATCACCAATAATGGAACGCAGCAAATCCTGATTCTCAGTACAACGCGTGACCGTTTCCGACAATTGTTGAAGAACAGCGATCTCCTTTGCCCATACTTCCTTGGGAGCTTCAAAGCTTGGCGTTTCCAGAATCAGAGGGATATCCTGGACGCGTTTGTCGTTCATGAGGCTCCGAAAAGCGCTGAGACCCAGATATCCTCTATTGATGTGCTGAATATTGCATCAAGAATGAAGGAATAAAGAACGCACGCTCCAATATTTTCATGCCTATCTTTGTGAGACCCAAGCATTGTTTTTGAATCGTTCAAATGCATGCCTCGCAGGTAGGATAATCCGACAACTCTGTCAAACTCGTTCACTACAGTAGTCAGCTAGTCCATTACCGCACTCAGTCAGGAGAGTCGCCTTACTCATATCACTATAAGCTGAGTCAGTGCCACAGCCAAATGACAAGTTAGAAAACGAACTCCCAAGCCTCCTTAGTTCGGAAATCGTAGCCCTAGAACAGAGTTAGACTTGACCAACTTCAAGTCATCTGATACATACAGCAGCAAATGAGTGACCTTCAATTAAAATTAATTAGAACCATCCCTATATTCTAGCGGAGGAACTCACAGGTATCCAGACACACACCGACCCTCGACTTGTCAACAACCTGTTCGATTATTCCTTTCAGGTCTGCAAAATCCCCACCAATGATATTACCGGCCCCGGCCTGAATATACTGTTCAAGACACAGGACAGTGCAACCACTATGCACTGCTCACCATGTTCTCTATCACGGTCACTACTGAGTTCGTCTCACGGTGGGCGCTATTTAGACATTCAGCGATGAGACTGATACTATCTTTCTTCGTTGTGTTGCCAACTGTCGAACCTGGACTTCAGAATACGAGATTAATGCGCTGCGAGTTCCACCGAACCGATCGAACGAACTGGAAATTATAATATTTCAAATCCAGCGCTTCGCATCTCCTCAGATCGTCAAGAAAACAATCATAAGATTTTTGCCTTTTTTCACTGACGAGGGTAAGAAAAAAAAACTGCGGAAAATGATCTCTCGAACACATACGAATCTGGGTTCCCGAGATTGATGAGATAGCTTCCGTGCGGTAGGACAACATCTGACGAGTACTTGTATTCAGTCATCTTTTCCTTGAACAGCGCTATCGAGCGCTCTGAAAGTGCGGGAGATGTCCATTTTCTCTGAGACTTCAAGAAGAGAGCAAATGCATTAGCCCTTGACGGTCGGATGAACAACGCAGATAAGAATGGCCAATCAAGTGGACGAACCCAATAGAAGCAGCATTTACTACAGCGTTTTCTATCCCACCAGCTGCTGATACATGCGCCCCGACTTTCCAACGGCTGTTGACGCGAGGAAGAAAAGTTTCAGTCCCCGATGTTTCCTTTGCGCGCTTGATTACTTGAACTTCTGTAGATAATAAACACATTATAAGTACATCTAAGGCATACAGTCACCAAGAATTTTTACGTTCTGGCTCTTTGGTATCCGTTCTTGCAAGTTTAATCCTCTTGGACGGTGGCGGTGGGTCTTGGGCATTGTTGGCCGTCTCCTTGGTAGTTTCATGAATTGTCCTTCGTGTTCGAGGCATACAAACACTAAGTATACTATTGGTATGATGACCAGACAATACAGAAGAAGTAAAAGTTGAGTAAACACAACGGGTGGTGGGCCACAGAGTCATCGAAGACATTTTTTTTCACATCAAGCCATTTTAAAAACTTCACGTGACATGATGTATATATTTGGATTCAGCATTTCTATTCTGTAACAAGCTAGTGCTAAGACGCGGAGGGCTAAATAGAGCCCAATGTCTCCAGGAGGAGGGGGTGTGGGCAAAGTTTACTAGCAGATAGGGAGGGTTGCGATGTGTTCGAAGACACAGTACGACAGTACAATGCATACCACTCAGTCAGCAGGAATTGTCTCCGGTAGCGAGTATTGACGGTGATGCGTAGGTGTTGACGGTAGTGTGGCTGCGGTACGGGGGGATATTGAGTGTCAGCCTACTTTTTTGGGTCCTCAGTCTGCTGGAAGTTACCGAGGCTTCTGGTGGGTTTATTACGACCCAGCTACTGAGTGTTTTTTATTAAATAGGATTAGATCTGGATGCAATAGACATTCCGCAGGCTGGACTCTGAAAGTGTATATCTGAAAAGGTACGATGGAAAGGCTTGTAACCCGGCTTCCGTCTCGGCTTCCGTGAAGTCTGAAAGGAACAGGGTAACGTGAGCAACGGGGATCTGAGTAAGTTCAGGAGTCATAGTGATTGTGACATCTCGTATAGGGTCGGGTGAGGACGAATCTCTACACTACAAATGACATCTTCCCTTGCCGGGACATCTTAGGAATGCAAAAGCGCTTCAAGTTGCCCCAAGGAGTCTATTCATCCGCGTAGGACTCACTCCCAGAAAGAGAGATATTTGGAACCTACCCTTTGACAAACCCGAAGGAGATGCTTGTAACCTAGAACTTTTTCCACGTTGGCTTCACCAGTCTCCAATGAACTTGACCTGATACAACGACGGTTCCGTAAATCATTCGTGTCAAGCCGACGCGACAACGAGAAGCCCTCAAGGGTTCACACTCGTTTTGGAACCCCCCGTATCGCTAATGAGAAAGTAATTAATCGGTTTTGCGTAGAGTGGCGTTCCAAATACATCTGAAATCTCATAGAAGAATTGATCTCAGAATCGACGAGTACCCGAGCCTATCAAAATAATCTTTCACCCCAGCCTATCAAAAGCATAACATAATGTAGTAAACTCAAAGGAGCTTCTCCCCCCAAATCTCAATGACCCACCTTTCTGGAATTTGAGTGGGTCAGTCTTTGAGTGGGTTACTTGACATGTATCAATTCTTGTGGGAAAACTCGGCTTCGTGCCACAGTAGGGCTGGTTAAATGAAGGATTACAGGAACATGTGGAGAGACAATGCCATTTGGGAAGCTTTCTTCTGCCAGATATACATTTTTTTCCGGAATTAAACTCTTTCCCCACACCTGTCAACACTTCAGAAATACTACTGGATATACTACAGCCTCATTACTAACGGCATGAGGTCGTAAAACAATAATCATTAATCAAATCCATGAATAAATGTAAATGCAATTTAGTGTACATTTCTGGCAACTCGATCCCAGTATGCGTGGAGTCTTGTAAGCGTAGGATCTCTTTCTTCCACCTCTAATTCTGCAACCTTCCAAAATATACTCTCATCGATACGCATTGACAACTGACCCATGAAGCACCATTTCAATTTAGTAAAGACTTGTGAATATTCAGTCGCATACGTGACCATCTGCGATTGATGCCATCTCTCCCAAGTAAGGTGTCGAAGAGTGTCGTGGAGACGGATAGAGCGATCAAACAAGATAGGATTTGGATCGGCTTTACTCAACTCGTCTTCCGTCAAATAATCATTCAATAGAAGATCTTTAGGAAGGACCTTATTCATATAATATCGTTCTGGTGACGTGTCAAGCAGCGTGTGGCCATCGACGTGGTAGGAGTCGCGAGTAAAAATGATGGTCTCAAGACCGGATAGTGATTTGAGTGATTCCATGATGAGCTCATGGTCAATTACCCACTGATATCGCATGCCATGTTGAGCACCTGCCGAAAGCCACAAATGTCGTAACGACTCGATTGATGCGATTGTGGTCAGAGTCTGCGAAGGAAAGGCGGAAGTCTGCGAAACCAGATGGAGACTGGCTAGGTTGTCAAAGCGAGGCTGTGTCCTTTGTACGAGAAGCGTGTTGATAATTTCAGGAATGAGTGGTTTTGTCACGTCAAGGCAAGAGAGTTGTGAGTTGGAGTGGATAAATTGCACTATCTCGTCCTCTGAGGCAGAGGGACTCCAATCCCAGCGTAGAGAGTCAAGGGATGGAATTCGACCACGGGAAGCAAGAAATTGGGATACAGTCAAGTCAGAATCGACTGAGACGGAACGCAAAGTAGCTTCGTCGGGGAAGATGCGCTGTAGCGATGACATGTCTTTAAACTTGACTTGATCAAGGACAACATCACAGAGGACGGGGAATCGGATATCTTGATCAATATGGTATGCTGACGGGGAAAGTCGTTCTGCATACCCGCACCAGACAAACTGGCGAAGGGTTGGTGCGACAAGTTTCAAAATGTTGGCTACAAAAGGGGCAACACTGCCCTTGGCCGGGTCAATAAATGACCATCCGACATTGAGATAAAGGCCTTCGAGAGCCCATGAATCGCAACGGTATGGAAGCAGCAGCTGAGAGTTGAGAATAGGACCATCCAACTTGAGATGGCGGATGGAAGATGCGATGATGGATGACATCATCTGGTCTGTCAGTGGGCCAGCATCGTTCCAGTGCAGCATGTAAAGGTTTGGCAAGTGTCGCACAAGATCAGAGACGGAATGCAGATAATACGCCTCAGCTTGTTTGGCGGCCTCGATACGTCGAAGTCGGTCTGGCATTGACAAGCCTTGGAGCTCCTCAAAGCTTATTTGCTCTCGCGCGTTCAAGTGTTCCTGAACGGTGGAAACTCTGAGGCGCCGTATGCAGGCCCCTAGACGATGCTGCCTGCGGGAGGGGCATGCTACTTCTGACTTGAGTTTAGCCATAATGTCCATGGAACGGTCACTATAGTCAAGTGTGATGTGGGCGAACTGGAGCGCTCGGGCAAGTTGGTTCGCATCACGGTCAACAAGGGAGAGAGACTGGATGTCCAGTTTAGAGAAGTAGGGTGTGACTTGGTTTATGAGTTCCACTGGGAGTTGGAAAAGCGGGAGGGTAGATGTGATGGGCTGTTCAATAACGTGGTCAAGGGATAGAGGCACGAGAGGAGTAGCATCACAAAGCATTGTGTGAGGTTGTCTCCTCGGGTAATGTTTCTGAAAGGCATGCAGCGACAACATGTTAAGCAGTGGGAAGTATTGCGATGATGACTGAACCACACCTTGGGAGACTTTAAGAATCAACCAAGACAATTGCAGAATGGGGATAGGACCAAAAAAAATGCATTCTTCGAGGGATGTTGACATATTCAGGGTGACGAGAAGGGATAGTGTAGCGCTTGTCTTGACACCCACGTTGGCCCCTGATCTAAAGCTTTGGAGCTTCCGATTCGAACCCGTTCAATCGCCTGCGCCGCAGTCTAATACACTGTCGCCCAGAGAAAATCATCCCAATTGCGGCTGGAAATATTATCTTTCAGAACGCAATAACAAATAACAAAATAACAACATCCGAGTGGCCGCGTAACATTCACGTGATGCATGCAGAGATATATCTGATAACCGGTCCGTGGATTTAGACGAAATGACAGAACATAAATCCACGGAACGACAAGTCTTCACATGGAACTATCATCTGCACCGACTCAGCCTCGCTCATACACTATCGCTGTACTAGCCGGAGATGGCATCGGTGTCGAAGTAATGCCTCCAGCATTGCGCTGCCTTGAGTCTGCGGCCAAGCGATTTGGCTTCCAATTAGACTTCCGTCACTATGACTGGGCGTCTTGCACTTATTATATCAAACATGGCGCTATGGTGCCCTCGAACTGGAAACAGCTTTTACAGGCCTGCGATGCAATATACTTCGGCGCAGGTATGTTATTAATCGCCCTGCAGACTTTCATCACTGATGGCTTATCAGTGGGAGATCCCGCGACGGTCCCCGATCATATTTCTCTGTGGGGGAGTATTCTCTTATTTCGCCGAGAGTTTGACCAGTACATCAACTTACGGCCTTGCCGTCTTCTTCCTGGTGTCACCTCTCCCCTTGCCAACAGGGACGGCAGGAATATAGACTTCGTCACCGTTCGTGAAAATACAGAGGGAGAATATAGCTCAATTGGAGGTCGTATCTTTGGTGGCACGGAGAGAGAAACGGTCATCCAGAACACCATATTCACTCGGATCGGCGTGGACAGGGTGGTCAGATACGCATTTGAGCTAGCCAGAAATAGACCCGCAAAAAGGCTAACTTCTGCGACCAAGTCCAACGGCATATCATTTACCATGCCGTATTGGGACGAAAGGGTCGAAGCTATAGGGAGGGATTACCCAGACGTCCAAGTCGACAAATATCACATCGATATCCTTTGCGCCCATTTCGTACAGAGGCCCCACATCTTTGATGTTGTTGTAGGATCAAATCTTCTCGGAGATATCTTGTCCGATCTCGGCCCCGCATGCACTGGAACCATCGGTATTGCTCCCTCCGCCAATCTCAATCCAACAGCAAAGCGAAGTGATCCGAATTGGTGTCCAAGCCTTTTTGAACCCGTTCACGGAAGTGCTCCGGATATCGCTGGAAAAGGGATCGCAAACCCAATTGGTATGATCTGGGCAGGACAAATGATGTTGGAGCATCTTGGAGAGAAAGAAGCTGCAAGTGCAATGATTCTCGCCATTCAGACTGTTCTAAGGGAGGGTAGGGAAGCACAACTCAGGGGAGAAAGCCAGTTATTGACGCCGGATATGCATGGGAACGGAACAACGGAGGGACTTGGCTTAGCCATCGAGAAGGCGATCCACACAGTTTCTTTGTAGAACAAAGTGGCCTGTATTTAATCGTGCATAGTCGTTCCTCAGCGCATTGATTGAACTCGTGTGTGGATGTGTATGAATTTCTCACCATCGTCCTGGCAAGTGTCTAGAAGATGCTCCAGCTTCGATCCCAGCCCAAGGTCAATACATGTGGCCCTGAGTATTGACCTTGTGATTCAGGATGATTCAATACATATAGAATGTATGTTCATTTTGAGGCACCACTAGCCTCAGCATGAATTATAGTATCTAAATTCTGATGTTCATTGCGTTAATTCTTAGATCAAGACTAGTACATTACTGCTGTGAAACCATAGCATGATTCAGCAATAGCTTATTGATGCAATGTGTAGTGAACTATGAGAGACAGACGTTTTTTGAAGAGTAATGGCCAAAAGGGCATGGGAAAAGTTTTCTTTTATGAGTATGAGCGGTTATGTTGGTGGAGTTTAGGTGTCCTGGATACATGGCGTGGGCGGCGTTTGCAGTAGACAAAGTCTTTCCCAGCATCTGCAAATCACCCCTACAATGACACTTACTTCTCAGAGGTACATTTAAACACAAATTACTATATCAAATACTCAATTTCCCTAGGAACTGGCATGTTACAGGTGAGCAAGCTGGGCAGAGCCATCTTAACATTGGGTCAAATCGCCTACAGTTGTGCGCGCCCACGGTCTACGATTGATGCGGCCAGAGAAGAGATGGCGGCCAATAATTAGGATGGAAATTGACAACCATTACAGATATGAAACCATCCTTGGATGCGATGGACAAAACGTCAATATGACAGAGGCCTTCTCCTTGTAAGGATAAAATCTAGTCCTTGGCCTAAGGAATCCCAGATTAATTTCTCACCTACAGTGAAAATGCGGACGCCAGCTCTCTGTTAGATATTCGCGTTTTTCACCAATCACAGACCAAGAAGAAAGGAAAACGAAAGAAAGAGGTTGCTGCAACAATTGGACATCCTTTGGGTCGCCTCGTCAAGAGTCAGATACTAGATCGAAGTCAGTGATGTGTTCTTACAAACTTCCAACATAGTTCTCATTCTTGGAGCAGAACTCGAGCTGCGCCTTCAATGTCGACCACAAAACAAAAATACAAGTGCTAGTGGAGGAAAACCTCAAAACGGTGCCTCGGTCGTTCTGCACATTCAACCTCCCCCGTCATTTGCCTCGTCCTCTCGATCCCTAGAGGGGGTAGAGGGCAACATGTCCCCGACCTATATTTCTGATAGTGAATCCTGTAGGTCGCCCGTCTATAATTTTTTGTCTGCACCGCTGATATGTTCGACAGCTCATACCCTCAACGATGTACCCCCTACTCCAGAGGACTCTCCTCCTCTATCACCAGCGCCACATACACCTTCTCAGACTCTCCGCCGTCGAGTGAAAGGGTATCAGATATATTCTGATGAGGAGCTTTGCTCAAGTGGTGGCGAGGAAGAAGAAAATGCTAAGGGACCTATGAATTTTGCTCAAGCAGCACATGAGTTTGCCCAAGATACTCCTCCAATCCCGATACTCAGCAGAACTAAACTCATTGAGCAATTCACTCGCATTGACTCCTGGATTTCAGCTTCATTATTACCAGTGCATGCTGAGACTATTACAGTTCCCCCATCCTACATGAACTCTGCCGAACGTATAGTGTCCTCTTTCACACTCTATAGCGGACTCAAAGAAGCCGTGGAAGAATCAGAATATCAAACCATCTTTGAGAAACTGCAAAGGGAGTGGCAATATATCGGCGGCCTCGTTGGTCCTTTCTTTAAGTCTCCGTTGTCTTCTCCCGCTAACCCATCGTCCAGCTTGTTTCACTGGCCGCGGTGAACACTGGAGTATTCGCCATCTCTCCTCATTCACTTTTCCAGATACATCCTTACGCACAGATTGCCATCGCTGTGAGCGGCATAGCCTCGGGACTTGGTATAGGAACTGATGCCTGGTTCCTCCTACGATACAATTGGATAGATCTCAAAACTTTTATTGTAAAATACTCTCAACCGTTCCTGCTCCAATGCATGTTACTAAAAAAAAACTATTTCTACAGTATCGTGCACGAGATGTCTACGGGTCATATTTCTTTTTCGCAATATGTTCCAGGATGCCCGTGATATGTATGTGCACATCCGCTATCGCTCTGACGGCTTTCCTCGGTTTTGTCGCTTTTGAAATTTGGCCACAGGGTGTTTTGGTCGTATGTTTCTGCGTGGGGATTATCATGACCTTGCAATTCCTTGTCTTTGGGGTGCACTGGGGTATCATAAAAATCGTAGGTTGGGGGAGAGCAATCAAGGAAGTTGCGATGGTCGTTGTTCGAAGACTAACTCGGACTCCGGTAGCTTAAGCATTCTCTTCCACTCACATGACGATTACCCATCAGAATAGTTTGATTGATGAGGTTTAGTCAGACTTTGTTATGTGTTATGCCACTGTAGTCCTCTTCTGTCTCCCATGGCTTCTTTAGAATCTCCGACCGTGGAAGTAAATTGCTCAGAGAAAAGTCATCACACAATAGACTGTCTACCGTCCATTCTTTCCTCTCGTCTACAATGATGCTATATACCGGCATTCCCGAACATGAGTTGGCCTCTCTGCCTCGCCTTAGTGCAACTGTGCCTCCTGATTTGGATGTAAAGAAAGTTACCCAAGACTGGTTCGCTGCATTTTCAAATGCAGCTGAACTAAAGGATCCCAAAGCAATTGTCAACCTTCTTCTCCCTGACTCCTTCTGGCGAGATTTCCTTTCCCTTACATGGGACTTTCGTACCCTCCATGGCCACGAAAAGATCCTTCAATTTCTGCAAGATCAACTCCCTCTAATGACTATGAAAAATATCAGATTAAAAGAAGATTATCTCGGCCTTGAACAACCATATCCCGATGTCGTATGGATCAACACCTTGTTCGACTTTGAGACTCAGGTTGGTCTAGCATCAGGTATCGTACGATTGGTCCCAACACAGAGTGGAGAATGGAAAGCATATGTCGTGTTCACGAACCTAGAGGAGCTCAAAGGTTTCCCAGAGCGGATCGGCCCATTGAGGAATTCACTCCCAAATCATGGAATGTGGCACCATGACCAAAAGCAAGCAAGCGAATTCATGGACAAGGATCCGAAAGTGGTGATTATCGGCGGAGGACAGAGCGGCCTTGACATTTCTGCGAGACTTAAGGCGATCGGTGTTTCAGCTTTGATCATCGAACGAAACTCGAGAGTTGGCCATAGCTGGAGGAATCGCTACGAAGCTTTGTGTTTACATGACCCTGTTTGTGAGCGAGCGAGCCTTATTGCATTGCCACTATCTGTGGTCGTTGACTTTATCGTTGTCTCATTTTAGGGTATGACCACATGCCTTACATGTCGTGAGTAGATCTCGCTTTGTCACCACTCAGATGACTTATCTGTGAGTTGTTAGATTTCCATCAACATGGCCCGTATACAGTCCGGCGCAGAAACTTGCCAATTGGCTTGAGTATTACGCGGAAGCCTTGGAACTTCCCGTGTGGACTTCCTCTGAGATCACTTCAGCGAGTCAAGATCAGGATGATAAATGGCATCTGATCGTAAAGCGAGGGCAAGGGGTGGAGCGCAAGCTAGTTGTGAATCATCTCGTATTTGCTACAGGTTTCTCTGGAGGGAGTTATAGATCATTCCAGTACCCTGGACTTGTAAGTGGATCTGCTTCGGCAATAGCATCTGACTCGTATGCCCCACGTGCTGTGCTCTATAGGATAGATTCAGAGGACAATATTTTCACTCGTCTCAACATAAACGAGCATTAGACCATGCAGGGATGAAAGTTGTTGTCGTCGGAGCATGCACTTCTGGTATGACATTTGCAAAGGCAATCCTTTCATTCCTCATCTTTTCAGCGCATGATATCGCACAAGATTACTGTGAACATGGAATTGGTAGGAATGTCCGCCTGTTCAAAGCATAGGAGCGAATTCTCTTTTTGTAGATGTCACCATGGTACAACGTGGGCCAACGTTTATAATGACAGTCAAGAATGGTTGGGATGTTGCTTTTAAGGGTTGGTGTATTTCAGCTACTTGTAACATGATGTCGGCTCACTACTCTATTGCATTCGTAAAATGCAATGCTACTTTGAATGCCTCAGGATTATACGAAGAGAATGGCCCCCCCACAGATATTGCTGATAGAATCAATGCCTCTTTCCCCCATTGGATGGCAATGGAATTGAATCGCCGCAAGACTCAAACAATCTCTGAACTCGACAAGTATACTTACATTCTCCTTCCTCTCTCTTTCCACTTTACTCATTCACGTCTGTAGGGACATACTTGACGGCCTCCGAAATGTTGGGTTTAAATTGACTGATGGAATCAAAGGAACTGGTTTTGGGTTGTTGCCTTGGTGCAAAGCAGGCGGATATTACCTCGGTATACCTTTTGTTCGTTTGAAGCAGGACAGATAGAGACTGCGTACAGATACAGGTGCATCACAACTGATTATCGACAAGAAAATCAAACTCAAGAATGACAGCAAGATATCAGAAATAACAGAATCTGGCCTGAGGTTTGAGAATGGATCCGAGCTCGAAGCGGACGTGATCGTCTTCGCTACTGGGTACATCTTTCTTCCTTTCCTCGACCCACTCGTTTTCGTACTCACATACATTAAAATGCAGCCTTGGTGAAGCATCAGAACAAATTCGTGAGGTTTGTGGTGAAGAAGTAGTAAGTCGGATAAAGAAGATCTGGGGAATGAATTCGGAGGGTGAGATTAATGGTGTTTGGAGAGATATTGGGATTCGAAACATGTGGTGTGCATTAGGTATGGTGTCTTTTTCGATTTTTGTAGTGTATGCAGATTGAGCTGCATTTTGGCAGGTAACCTCGCGATGTGTCGTTTCCATTCGAAACACATCGCATTACGTAGGTGTAACATCCGTTTGGTGCCTTTGAGCATGAGTTGATCTTTTTCCAATAGAAATAAAGGCAATTGAAGAAGGAATCTTCGGCGAGCGCTATAGCTTGCAAGAGTAGGGAGTCATTAGCTCAAGTACACAGGTCGTTTCAAGATCGAATGCTAGATATCTTTGCCTTGTAGAATATATGGTTGCACTGGATAACTATGTCTACTTTGTTCTTAGTTGGTGCTGAAAACCTGAGTGTTCCGCTAGATTATTTCGTCACTGAACCTTTGGCAAGTGTGTTGAATGGTGGACATTGGAGATAAGTACATTATAGCCAGCGCATCATCAAAGGATACCACAAAATATTCAAGTAAGACGCTTATTATTGAAAGAAGATTCTCAAGACGGTCAAGGAACCCTGGTAACAAGACACCACAACACAGATGAGATTCCTTTGTTTCTCGCTCCTTTTTTTTCTGAATGCGCTTGTAACATTCCTCGTGAGATATGAATTGACTGCTCAAGTTCTTGCTTTCTATCACCGCCAACCATATCTAGTATTCCAAGAAGAGGGGATATATTCCTACAGCCACAGGCCAGGCTGCATGAGTTCGTTGACAAGTGTAACGCGGTCGAGTGGATATAATATTCACTAAGATTCAGTGCAATGTCAGTTCCCCCTTTCATCATGTATTCAAAAAGCGGAAACTGCTACACATTATACGCTATGCAATCTTCACAGTCTATGATCAAGTTGTAAATTTTTTGTAAACAGCTGGAAAGAAGACACATACTTTAGCGTATAGAGATTGTACGACTTTACCCACTTGTTCGAGTGTATCAATTGCAGCACCATACGTATCCTAGGTTGTATCCCACAGCAAGCTCAACATCTCGCAAATTATGGAGTCAATAAATTGTAAACTCACGTCGACTTGAGGTTCGTCAAAGGCCAATAAACATCCTCGTCCCTGATCAAGAACACCATGGAACACTTTATCCAAGATCATCTGCGACAATCTATATCAATACCAAGATGGATCAGCAAGGAGGAAGAGTCAGCATGAATCAGAAACGAACTTGGCTTCGACAGCTTGTTGACCCTGACCCACTGACAATGCTACATGAGAAATCTCAACAACGGAATAGGGTTCAATGATTCTTAGAAGGTTCTGTTCAAGGAGGGTGTCGTATAATGCCGCGAGATGTGAACGGATTGTTGGATCTGACGAGAGCTCTAAAATGTGAAATCAGAATCGAGAGAACAAGAAGAAAGAAGGCTACGAACCGGGTTTGTAATCGAACAAGGCTTTTTCAAAGTTGGCGAGGTTCCGTTCTTGGTGTGCTCGTGCAATAGCGCGCATACTTTCTACGTCTCGGAGGTGAGCATATTTGACGGCAAGTTTGTTTGTGAGAACGGTGGTCACGTCTTCAGGCTACTCGCCCATCATCCAATGATACAAATATCAGCACTGAAACGAGACAGGACAGAGGAAGCAAAAATCCAGACATACAAGATTAAGCATGACTTTGCACAGCAACATATACTTCAACGCATCAAGGGCTCCGTCGTCTCCTTGAGATGACAAAATCTCGAAGGCTTCAAAGAAGTACGAATAGGCGGTGGTATAGTCTTTATCCTCTGCATGAAGGATGCCGGATTGAAGATCAAGGGAAGCTTGGAGAACAGGCGGACAGTAGATGGAGTTTGCAGCTGTTCGTGAGGATGTGAGAGCAGCCTAAGAGGTGAATTATCAAGCTGAATAGTGAGGAGATCGAACAAAGGCTGACCTTTGCTTTAGGGAAGTTACCGATCCCGCGGTACACACGCGATTCAAGGAGGTGGACTTCTGTGAGTATCATTTTGTCATCCAGGCGTTTGAGCTCAGTGAGGAGATTGTCGATAAGTGTGAGTGCGGACTGGTGCTGTTGCAGATCAAGTTGCCTGCCATACATGTAAGTTAGCCCTGTCATCACAAAGAATGGTGTATAAAGGGACGTACAATCCAACAAGACGGGTCTCGAGACTGTGCTTGAGGAAAACCCGTTTCTCTTGCTTTGCCCATGTAATGTTGTCTATAAGAGTGTTGATTTGAATGGATTGGCTATCAGGTATAGCAGAAAAAAAGTCAAGGAGAGTCCGGACTGGTCATGGCATGAGTTTAACACAAATGGACGGGGTCAAAGTGCGTACTGAGTTTTGCAGTTTTCGCTTTGGCCGTAGAGGACATGAACGAGCGAGAAAGCATGATCATATCTGATAGCCCCTGTGCATTTCTGCATAACTCCCATTAGACTATTATTTATTGTGACTCGAAAACGCACTTTTGATCACGATAGAGCTCGCCGAGTTTGACAAGGGCGGTTTCCTTATCTCTTAAAACCTGGGCATCTGTACTGTCAGGGTCATTAGAAAGGATTTTCTGGTATATAAGCTCTGCTTGGGATGAATTAGCCGCTGCCTGTGCCAGGAGTTCTGTCGTGGAGGACATGATAGTTATGTTATAATCGTTTCAGAAATTTAACGAGCTAATGACGCGTCGAGGCTGTGGGAAAGTTTTGCACTTTTGGGACGCGTCTTCCTTGGTTTCTTGGTTTGACCACTATGACTGACGATGTTGTTGATGCAATTCCGAACCTTGCACTGCCAGAATTCCTGTTTACGCTCTCAAATCCAACACTTTACGAGAGGCATGCCAGCGCGAGGACAAAATTACTGGATGGCATCCAGGCTGATCGTGTGTGTTTCTCATTTTCAGGATCTGTCCGCTGAGACAGGGAAATAGAGATGGCACCGTATTATCGGTCTATAACTTCCAGCTCATCTGTATTCCCCTTGGATAAGGCTCTTATTGAGTCTTTGGACAAGGTCAATGAGGCTGAACTCAAGATTCTTGATGAACGACTGCAGGAGGCCGAGAAACAGGAAGGGGAATCAGAAATTTCGGATGCGCTCAAGGCGAGAGCGAACTATCTTACCAGAATTGGTGACAAGGTAACGTTCTATGTTATTCTCATGTTCGAACTTGACTCACCGGGAGTAGGATCGGGCAGTGGATGCACAGAAGCTTGCACTTGAGAAAACCCCTGGACTGGGTTCTCGGATAGATATTGTACTGACGCTCGTTCGCATTGGATTTTTCTTTGCGGATCATGTGCTTATCAATACATTCGTTACCAAGGCCGAAGCGTATGCCCCACCTGCTTTCCACAGAAAACCTGACTCAATGTTTTGACAGGCTGATTGAGGAAGGAGGTGACTGGGACCGCCGTAACCGCCTCAAAGTCTACAAAGGTTTGAACTTGTTGTCTACTCGGCAATTCAAGCGTGGAAGCGAACTTTTGCTCGACGCTCTATCAACATTTACTGCTACAGAGCTCATCTCCTACAATGACTTTGTCACTCTCGCCGTCATTTCGAGTGCTCTTGCACTCAACCGTGTTGATCTTAAAAAGAAAGTGATTGGTGCTCCCGAGGTCAATCAGGTCCTGCCTGAAAACCCTGTGCTCGGCGAGCTTATCAAAAGTTTATACAATTGTCGTTATGACAAATTCTTCTCTGCCCTTGGTATGTTTATTGTCACCTGAAGGCGACTAAGCTGATAATAGTTCATTTCAGCCACCCTCGAACAAACGCATCTTCTTCCATCGCGCATCCTTTCGCCTCATACGCGCTACTACGTCCGAGAAATGCGGATTCTAGCCTACAGTCAGCTCCTTGAATCGTATCGCAGTCTGACACTCGAAAGTCTTGCTGCCGCGTTCGGTGTGACAGTCGACTACATCGACAAGTATGTATGTTTTGATAACATCACTACAAAATCTGACCGCAAACCTCACAGCGAGCTCTCTCGGTTTATCGCCAATGGCCGACTACATTGCTCAATAGACAAAGTGAATGGTATCGTAGAGACGACACGGCCGTCCCTCAAAAGTGCACAATATGAGCAGGTGGTAAAGCAAGGGGATGTTTTGCTCAACGAGGTACAGCGGTTAAGCAAAGTACTGTATTAGGTAATCATGTAAAATTAGTAGTAGCTGACCGGTGAATTTGTCGGACTCTCAAAAAGCGGCACAGTCCGAGACGAAGAAACGGATCTGAGGGTACAAATCACGTGCAATCCGCTTTCTCATCGCAACCACATCACAAAATGGGAAAGAAAAAGAATAAGCAGGTATGTCACACTCTGTATTCTTCCTGTATTTCCAGGTAATGTGTCCTTTATTTTATAGATTCTGCGTCCTTGGTGCTGGTACTGTGAACGTGAGTTTGAAGATGAAAAAGGTGTGTCAATCATTTTTCACGTAAAAAAATAGGGCCCTAATCCCGTACCCAGTTCTCATGCAGCACCAGAAAGCAAAGCATTTTAAATGCGGCATGTGTCCCCGTCGACTCAACACTGCAGGTGGTCTTGCTGTTCATATCCAGCAGGTACACAAGTTGGAACCAGAAAAGTAAATAACCCTCCCTTTATCATCATCACCTCACCACTAACCTACTTATAGTCTCCCACGAATTGAAAATGCAATATCAGGTCGCGATGGTTATGAAGTCGAGATATTTGGTATGGAAGGTATCCCAGCCCCTGACATAGCAGACTACAAGCGTCGTAAAGAAATCGAACTCGGTCTCGTAGCCGGGTCTATTTCACAGCCCCCGGCTAAGCGTCCGAAAATTGACAACAGACCCATGTCTGAAGACGAATTGAAAGCTCAATTGGAAGCACATAAAGCTCTGATGGGATTGAACAATCCTGAACCGTCAGCGAACTCTACGTCCGATACAAATGGTGGTGGTAATGGTGGTGCGGTTTATGGTGCTCCGGCTCAAACATATGTTGCTCCGCCCATTGCTATGCCTCCCACCACTGCAATTTTATCCCCTCCGCCATTCCCACCTGGCGGGTCTCCACCTCCTGGAATGCCATCGTTCTCTCCTCCGTTTCCTACAGGGATGCCGCCAGTGTGGGTTATTACTTTTCCTTTCATGCCCAAAATTGATTTTTATTTTCAAAAATAGTCCTGGGTTTGCAGTTCCTCCCGGTTTCCCTCCAGACACTATTCCGCCGTTCCCTCTACCACTATCGGGCGCGCGACCACCCTTTCCACCACCTTTCCTTCCTCCAGGTACAAGTCCTCCTGGATTTCCTGGATTTTCTCCTCCCGGTCCTGCTGTTCCTCCTGGTAGCGGTAGCGTCCCTGGTGCGTCCCCACCGCCTCCGCCTAAGTTTGTTCCCGCGTCCAATACAAATCACAACTTGTCTATCCCTACGTCTACGCCCTCAGCTCTGACCGGAATGCCAGCACCGCCCGCTGCACAGGGCGATGTCATTCCACAGTCTACACCGGCGATACCATTGTCACCGCCAGTGCAGCCAAAAGGACATGCACAAGGTCAATCGCACCTTCCTCAGCTGACACTACCCAACCACACTTTGAGGCAGACACTTCCAGAAGTCAAGAAGCCTACAGAATTAAAGTGGGCTGATCCGAACTTTTCGCCTGTGCGTTTTTGCAAATTTCCTTGATTGATTAGCTGATTAGTTCTTTTACATATAGGAGGAATACAGATCAATTCATCCAAAGTACTATCAATCTCAGATCAGTACTGTTCCTGTGATGGTTGCTGGACCTTCGCAGGACGAACCGCGTGGCAAAAAGCGCGCCAGAGCCGAGGACTTTTTGTAAACGTTGTACGTTTCCCAAATTTTTGTCCTTGTTGGTTCTAACATGTGTGCTTAGGTTGGAAGACGTGGCCTCACAGTCCGTCCTGTTCTACTTTCATTTTCTGCTTATTGCTGCCGTTATCGAAAAGATGCTCATCATTTTCTCCATCCGTCCATATCAAATATGCATCTCGTTTAAACTTACATCAACGACACGTCCAATTGATTTCGTTGTGCGTGCGTGTGTTCTTTTCTCATATTGATTTTTTTGGACCTTGGGATATGGACACGGGTTATGAGGGTGAAAATAATGTAGGTCAGTGGTTAGATGGAGTTGACATGCATGCTTGTAGGGCATAGGGCGTGGAATGGTGGGTATGACAATGCACGCATGTTTGTGGTAGGCGACAAACATCCTCTCCAACCTTATGTTACTTTTCTATTCTGTAGTACAATCACGAGACTCATGCACGGTTAGTCGTCCTCTTTTTTACCTTGGTCGTTGACTGTTTTGTGTGTCCCATACTTCTATGAATGTGTATGTGAAAAAGGTTGGTGCCTTGCGTCATCATTGAAATTGAATGTCTATTGGTCGTGAGCTTGTTGCACGAGATGGCAAATAAGGTCATGGATCTTCGCTTGGTTCACAATTGGGTGCTGTCACACATGTGGGGGGCATCATGACCTCTTAAAGAGTGTAATTAGGGTTTGAAAACTGGATAAGTTGAGTGGAATAAGCCAAAGCCATGGAACTTGTTATGAGTGCTATCTGACCTGATTCTTGAAATCATCTGTGGAAGCCCAGAACAGGGACCTACTGGAGCTGGAAACGGGTGGGAATTGCTAGGATTATATAAGCCTCAGATAAACATTAGATAAGCATTAAAAATGATGATAAGCCTATATTAACCTAATTTAATTAACAAAATAACATAGAAATAACATAGAGGGCATGCCCTTAAAGATATGGCCAATTGTATTACATTTTGAATATTGGCTTAGAGGATTATGCTGGGTCACTACAACTTGAGCCTCAAAGCAACTAGGCTCTCACTTTGTACTTGATCTTGGGAGTGAACTTTGAACCATAATTGGTCCAATCCATTGACAAGGCTTGAGAAGCAACTCTGGAGCTCCATTCCATCTTCAGTGCCAATAGGAGTGAAAGTGGCTGAGAAGAAAAGCCTTGCCTTAAGAGCATCTAATGCATGTAAGCATGGGAGCCCAAAGACTTGGGGAAAGATGCTTGTACAGGGCAGAGACAGATCTCTCCCAAAGAGCAACTTTTGCTGCTCTTTAACTTTTCTTAAAGCTTCATACAATGGCCATACAGGGACTTCAAGCCTCTACGTTATTTAATAACACGGACCCATGTCTCTAGCAGGTCCCCAGAACAAGCTACCTTTTATAAATATTCATTTTTATTGAAGATTATCAAATTTGATGGTGTTTGTGAACTTTATACATGACTTCTTCTGACACCCATGTCCGTCCTATGACAGACGCGCACAGTATTGCGCGTAGTTCAATATTTCCGTATAGTAAACAGCCATGGAAGACACTGTATCTGCTGTACCAGGCTCTTCGCATTATCCTCGTCAAAATCCCCGTCTGGGTTATTATCGGCATAAAAAGGTAAAAGAAAAGTGCCGACTTCTCGTCCAATATCAATTCGTTGTGCTCAAATGCATCTTCTTCAAAGATCCAAGAAACCCAGACGAGCTTGGGACTTGAAGCGAACACTCATTGTCAATTTGATGCGATACCTTCGCGAAATCGAAAAGAAGTGCTTATTATTATTATTTTGTCGATTCACTTTGAGTTGATGTTCCACTCAGGACAGGTCCACTTGCCTATACCCCTGACCAAATCGCCAAAAGTCTGAAAAAAGATGTACTCAGTATCTGGATACCACCCGCATCCGAAGATCTCCTCATCGGAAAACTCAAAAAGTGGACAGAGGATGCCCAAGTTGCGCCTATCTATGTTCGAGGGTATTGGTACCACAAAACGGGCGTTGATATTAACATGGGGACTCAAGCTCGACCTGGTGAAAAGGTCATCCTTGCCCTCCACGGTGGGGATTACACTCGTCTTTCAGGGCATCCTCGCGACACTCCTGCAGAAATTGCGCGTGGTTTGTTGAGATATGTCAAGGATGTGGATCGCATTTTTGTGCCTGACTATCGTCTCTCCTCTGCTGAACCTTTCGAAGCTTTGCATCCATTCCCCACAGCTCTTCTCGATGCACTCACCAGTTATTTGTACCTTGTCAAGAGCCTTGGGTTTTCTCCCGCGGACATTATACTGGAAGGCGACTCGGCCGGAGGAAATCTTGCCATTGCGCTGACTCGTTACCTGGTAGAATATAGGGGCTGTGTCGGGCCACTCACACCACCCAAGGCCTTACTCCTTCTATCGCCTTGGGCAGACGTTTCATGCAGTCACAATGGGATTCCCAGGGGCTCTGCTACCTCTTTTATGGAATCAGATATACTGGGTTCCCCAACTGAGACTCTCGAATATCCTCTGCGTGCTCTTACTGGTCCTCATGGTTTAGGTGCGGCTGAAACCAACCCATATATTTCACCGGCTTCTCTTCACCCTGATCTGGTCGTTGATTTCAAGGGTTTTCCTCGCACTTTCATCAGTGCTGGAGGAGCAGAGGTGTTTGTCGATCAGATCCACACATTGCGGGATAGAATGGTGAAGGACTTGGGACAAGGGAATGGCGTATTGGAAGAAGAAGGCAAGGTCCGTTATCATGAGGCACCTGATGCCGTTCATGACTACCTCCTATTTTCATGGCATGAGCCTGAAGTTACGGACACCCTAAAGGTAATTGCAGAATGGATCTCGCTTCCTTCTTGACTACTGTCTCGTATGCCATGTTTCCCCTGTAGTGGTTGTGTAGATCTGCTTAATATGATGGATCTGGGAGTTTATATTGCAGTCGATGAAAGGACGTATACATAAACGTTCACCAGAGGATTCAACAGTGTCCCACGCTGCACGAACAAGCAACTGATTGTGCGGTATGAAAGATAGTGAGTAATGCAATCAAAGGCGACAGAATGTCCCGGTATTCATATACGAATGAGAGGAAGCATAGATAGCATGAATTGAAAAACAACTCTAGTCAGCAGGTAAGATTTAAGACACAGTATTATGACAGCGACAATCAACGTTCACTGACTGCTGCCTTGACTCATTCACTCACCAAAGAGACCAGGTCCATACCTTGTGTCACTCTCTGCGCTTGTTAAACGATAAGCAGACAGCCCACTAAATGGCGATGGTTTCACAGCAGCTTTCTCCAAACATCATTGTCGACGACGTTCTTCTGCTTCTTGCTCTCTTTGCTTGTACCAATTATCTTCTGGGCGTTCTTTGTCGCGTTTGGCAGAAGCTTCTTTGGATTCCA
>Ga0153987_1000120_pt1 | contig 26711 bp, 31 predicted proteins | sample TSNC071MetaG_FD_102279 | JGI IMG/M metagenome (GOLD analysis project Ga0153987, IMG submission 102279) | Attine ant fungus gardens microbial communities from North Carolina, USA - TSNC071 MetaG | ecosystem: Host-associated > Fungi > Mycelium > Unclassified | place: USA: North Carolina, William B...
CTGTGCCACAGGAGGAGCAAGAGCTGGTTTTTCGGTGCCAGTGGAGACGAGTGGGGGTGAGAGTGGAGGAGGAGGCATGAGTTCGGTGGGCTGGAGGTCTGGCAGGGTGTGGGGTGAAGATGGTGGAGGTTCTGCTGACGAAGGAAAAGGAGGGAGAAAAGCGGGTACATGGGCGGGAGGCTTCCAGCTTGCCATACGGAGGCGTTTGCGAGGAGAGGGAGGGTCGGACAGGGGAGAGAGAGGGACTGGATGTGGCGGCGAGGGGGAGTCGTCGTCGTCGTCGTCGTCGTCGGTGTCGGACTGCGGCTCTGAGTCGTATCGCCGATACTCGAGCAGCAGTGTGCCGCCGCGGTCCTGGCTCAAACCGGCAGCCAGCTGGGCTGCAGACTATCAGCTACAAGCGGCTGTGGGATGGCAAGACTACAGACCCTTGAATTCATTGAGATCCTCGGCCCTCCTTGCAGAGTGCTGGGCATAGCGGTTGAGGTCCTTTGCCTCGACGGCGCAGTATTCCTCGAGCTCGTCAAGCCCGACGCCCATGTCGTGGAGGGCGGCCAGGGCGTCGCGGGCGGTGAGGGAGGCCCTGCCGGCATGGTGGGCGTGCTTTGCGCCAGATTCTGCGAGGAGAAGAAAGTAGCGGGCGAGGAGGTCGGTGAGGGCGTGGAGGGCGTGGGCGGAGGAGCGTGAGAAGTTGTGGGCGTGCAGCGTCTTGATCGTCGCAGACTCGAGCAGTTTGCTGGCGGCGATGTCCATGGCAGGAGACAACGCTGGTCATGTGCTGCTGTGGTCATGTGCAGTCATGTGCAGTCATGTGCATCCTGTCATGTGCAGTCATGTGCGTGTGCAGTCATGTGCTTGTCCATCCTGTCATGTGCGGTCGCTTTGCCCTGTCTCTCCCCGTCCGTGCCGTCTTTTCAGTATCATAACATGCTCATTCTTCCCAGCACAGCTCAATTAGGGCCCTTCCAGGCTACGCTCTCCCCCCCGTCGACGTCTGGCACGATGAGGACCTCTTCGCGCCTCGCTACAACATCGCACCCCGCTCCCACGTCCCGGTTCTGCGCCACACAGACCACCAGCTCATCCTCCAGACCATGAAATGGGGCCTTGTACCCCACTGGAGCAAATCGCAAGACACCTCTCTCAACACCATCAACGCCCGAGCCGAGTCTCTCGTCGACGGCGCGAGCGGCATGTGGGCAGCTCTCCGTGGCTCCAACCGCTGCGTCGTCCCAGTCCAAGGCTACTACGAATGGCTGGCCAAGGGCAAACAAAAGCTCCCTCATTTCACGCATCGCAAGGACCAGGGTCTGATGCTCCTGGCTGGCCTCTACGACTCTGCCACTGTCCAGAACACATCATCCCAAGTACACTCACCGCAACACCATACGCTCTGGACATTCACCATCGTCACCACCGCTGCCAACGCCGACTTTGCCTGGCTACACGACCGTCAACCCGTCATCCTCTCTTCCACCGCTGCTGTCCTCTCTTGGCTCGACACATCCTCCCCATCCTGGTCCCCGCAACTCACCCAGCTCGTTCAACCCTACAGCGACAAGATCCTCGAGCTCGAATGCTATCAGGTTTCCCAACAAGTCGGAAAAGTCGGCACTGAAAGTCCATTGTTTATCGAGCCCATCGCGAATAGAAAGGATGGGATACAAGCTATGTTTACCAAGCAGAGAGAGCAGAAGGGAAAGAAAAGGAGAGCGGAGCAGAAGGACGAGGATAGCACTACGTCAAAAAAGTCCAAATCCACTCCCTCTAATTCACTACTCACCGCTTTCTTTCCCAAAAAATCATTGTAGAAAAATAATATTGTAGTCAATGTCTTTATCGCACAATCAAAATATTGTAGTCAATGTTAGAATTGTGCACAATAAAGATATTGTAGTCAAGGTCAGAACTGTCTCTATCGCACAATCAAAATATTGTAGTCAACTTGAATGTATATTCACGACGCAAATAGTCTTTTGGTGTATGAATTCAACCCATGCACGCCACCCTCGAGCTGAGCACTCGCCGTCCTCGCCTCAAACCTCACCACGCCCGCTGCAACGCCACTCTGCAGCGCCTCCACACTCTTCACACCGATATCCTGAAACGAGTGTTGCACCCCGGCGTACAAGTACGGTAAGAACTGCTTGACACTGCCCTTGTCCTGCACATCACCCGAAACACCTTGCGCGACCTTGACAGCGCTGCTCTCGGAAAAGTAGCGAGACGTGGCAGCATTCTCCACAGTCGTGTTCTTCGTCGGCCTAGGGTACCTGGATCCTTTGGCGGCAGCACCCTGCTCCATAGCCTCCAAACTGCCCATCCCGCGATATGCCTTGACACGCTTGCCCTCATGATAGAAATACTCTCCAGGTGCCTCCTCCGTACCAGCCAACAACCCACCCATCATCACAGCACCAGCCCCAAGCGCCAAAGCCTTGACAATATGTCCAACATTCCCAATCCCTCCATCCGCAATAACCGGTACCCCAAACTTGCTCGCAAACTCAGCCACAGCATACACAGCCGTCGCCTGCGGTCGACCGACCGCCATCACCTCTTGAGTTATACAGATCGATCCAGAACCCATACCCACACGAAGGCCATCCGCCCCAGCCGCAATCAGGGACGCAGCTTGTTCCCTCGTCACCACGTTCCCCGCAACCACTTCGAGACGAGGGAACGTCTTCTTGATCCACTCGATCATCTCAATTTGGAAAATAGAATTGCCCTGCGACGAATCGAGGACGACGATATCCAATCCAGCATCGACCAACAACGCTAGCCTGTCCCGATCAGAGGGCCGCGTACCAACAGCCGCAGCTGCATAGAGCTGTTTGCTCTCCGGATTCTTCGACGCAAGCGGATACGACTGATTTTTCAGTAGATCCGAACGAGCAAGAAGCGACACGAGGCGACCTTGAGCGTCGATGATGGGTAATTTCCCTTTTTTAGAATCACGGAGGATGTGGTTGGCTTCGGCGAGCGTAACGCCTTGGGGAGCACTTACGAGTGCCGTGGTCATGACATTCTCAAGCGTCGTTGATGGTTCACGGAACTGGATATCTCGGGCTGTCACTATGCCCATGAGTTTGCCACCGAGCTTGCCAGTATCTACATTGACAAGATAATCAGCGTTTGACTCGGACAGCGGCATGGAAAGAAAACAAGTGCAATACTTCAAAACACAAAAAAGACCAAAAGCCCATTAAGCCAACAAGACTCACCTGTAATCGGAATTCCACAAAACCCCAATTTCGCTTTGATATCCAGTACATCTTCAACACAGTGATCCGGCGAAAGAACCACAGGGTCTGTGATGAACCCATTCTCATGACGTTTCACTGCTCGAACCATCGCAGCTTGCGACTCTGCAGACTGATTATGATGGATGACACCGATTCCACCCAAGAGCTACATTGATCCCAACGACGAAAACACACAATCAACACATCAATAAAAAAAAAGAAAAAAAAAACTCACAGCCATAGCGATCGCCATCTCTGTCTCTGTGACCGTATCCATTGGACTACTCATGAACGGCGTCTTCAAGAACACGTTTTTCGTAATCTGGCTCTCAATCGACACATCGGAAGCAGGAAAATCAATTCTTCCCGGCAACACCAAAAAATCATTATACGTCAATCCTCCACGAGACCGGGACTCCATGAGGTCGCCGACAGAAAGACCATCTGGAGAACTATAACTGCCGAGAGCATCGAATACCCGGGCAGAGTCGAGATAGGCCATGGGCAAGATTTGCCATCTTTCATCTTCGGAATTTCTCGTTATCTATATACGTGTGTATGTGTGTATGTGTGTATGTGCGCATGTGTGTGCACATGTACATTCAATTTGGTCATGTGTGTGTACCCGTGATGCAGAGACACCTTTTTTTGCACAGACTAGATGTATATGTACAGACCATGAGTGGAGAGAAATTAAAAAGAGAAACATATGCACAAGCCAACAGTCATCAAGGGAAAGGGGAGAGAAAGAGGACTCAGCAGGCCCATATTAACAAGAAAATTGCAAGTCAGCAGGCACCAGACAGACAAACGAAAGAAAAAAAGAAAAAGGATATTAGGTCTATGACAAACTCCCCTCCTACCCACCCCTTCTCATTACTTCGTATACACCGAATCTATCGCCAATACGACTGCTGTCCTTGATACCAATGCATCCCATCATTTGCATTCTGCAAATACCCAGGATGATGTCCTTGAGGTCCTCCCTGCTGTTGGTGCGGATGATGTAGTTGCACGTTCTGCTGGGGCCCACCAACTCCAGAGGCACCAATACCTGCTGTTGCTGTTGCTGCTCCAGCACCACCGCTTCCAAATCTATTGGCAGAACCGTAATAGCCCTGGCCTTGCGGTCCTCCTCCCTGCGCACCTCCCTGTCCCTGTCCCGGTTGACCACCACCTTGTCCAGGTCCACCAGCACCAGCACCTCCCTGCCCAGATCCCGTACCAGTACCGGTACCACCACCACCACGCCCACCTCCCACTCCAGTCCCATTATCCTTCTGATATTTAAACTGCGTCTCAGGTGAACTACCTGTGTTTCTCAGTCCACCAGCACCTCCCGCGCCCGTCACAACCCCCCCACTCCCCGTACCTCCTCCGCTCTGCGCACCAAGTCCAACCAACCCTTGCCCATAAAATTTTCCAAACTCATTCACATGCCCAAAACCCGACTGACTCAGACCAAGATTCTGAGGGAGATGATGGGGTTGCGAATATTCGTCATATCCCTGTTGATACAAATTGGCCGAATAAGGGTTGTTCTGAGGCTGAACACTGCTGACGTTCTGCCCAGGTTGTTTACCCCCCGAATTAGGAACAGAATTGGCTCCAGGTGGTCCATGCTGGTACATCGCCGGATATTTGACAGGGAAAGGTTGGTTACTGTAAGCAGTGGTGTATGGGACACTGTAGTATTGATTCTGGTAAGGGTAATAATAGGGAAGAGGAGGAGGAGGATGGAACTGCTGTTGCGGGCCTTGACCGCCAACAGACTGAGGTTGGTTCGCATTCTGCGACGAGTGCTGCGACGTTCGGGTCGCAGAGGGAGGAAGGTTGTTGGCAGGAGGTTGTTGACTTCCAGGAAGGTCCTTGATCTCATCGTGACCACTGAGGACACTCCTGTTATAGCCAGTCTGCTGTGGATAAGAATCGTAGAAACCCTTTCAACCGTACATCAGGTTTGCGCTAACACGAGCAGATGGTGAACTGACCCTTTGATTATCGTAACCATAATCAACTGAGCCAAAACCGCTGAGATGCGATCCTTGCTGATTCTGTTGACCAAGTTGATTATTGAAGGCGCTATAATCCTGGGCTTGACCAGCCGCAGAGGTAGGCGTATGGAAATAGGGAGCATTAGTATCATTTTGACGGAAGTAATTTGACTGGGCAGCAGCATTCTGAGGTTGCTGATGCTGTGCAGCAGAGGGCAGGTGTTGTTGTTGTGATTCAACTTGAGTAGGGAAATGCTGTGAATACTGATGATGGGTATGTGATTGCTGTACTTGTTGGGGAAGATTGTGGTGTTGAGGAAGCTGGTGGTGATTTTGCTGTGACTGCTGCTGCTGCGATTGTTGCGGTTGTTGCGGTTGTTGCGGTTGTTGCGGTTGTTGAATGGCGGCAAGTGATGACTGTTGGGCTTGTGTGTGTGGTTGATGAGCATATTGTTGAAGCGGAGAAGCAGCCGTAGTAGCTGAACGGACAGGGGTTTGAGTCGATTGGGTGGGTTGAGAAACGGAAGTGGGAAGGGGCTGCTGTGAGTTGGATTGAGCAATAGATGGTTGAGGTTGAGGCTGCATTGCGGGGCTCACTTGAGCAACTTGCTGTTGCGATTGGAAGACGGAGCCAAGGGAGGCCGATGCCGCAGGAGTAGTTGCAGCAGGAGCAGTGGAGGAAGACATTTCATGTTGAGGTTTGCCAGGGGCTGTCGTAGCAGTAGCAGTCTCAGAGGTAGGAGCATTGATTGCAGGAGATTCCGGTTCAGTCCTTAGAGAAGATGTAATCATACAAAAAAGGTTGCCAAACAAAAAGAACTCACGGAGTCGACGTTGACTCGAATAGACTCTCACCATTTAGGCTGAGACTACCGAATTGCATTCCAACCCTTTCGACAGAGCCGAACGAGCTCGGCATCACAACAGGCTGATCTATCAACCTGTTCCGGGTACTGGCACGAGAAGATAAGGTAGCAGTCCGAGGGGCGGATTTAAGTGGTGGTGGAATGGTGGTTACTGATGTTGGTGTGGGATCGGACAATGAAGAGGCGGGAGACTGCGAAGGAGGCTCGACTGTAGCAAGCGTAGGTTCTGGGGCAGGTTCTGGGGCAGGGGTAGGAGAGCGAGATGGTACTTGTGATTCTTTTTGGACAGGAGGCTCAAGCTTGGGCTCTTCTGAGGGAAGATCTACGGCAGGCAAAGAGTGTGAAGGATCGGGTTCCCATGAAGGATGCTGGACTGTTGTGGGTTCTTCCCACCCAACAGGTTCAGGTTCAGGTTCAGGTTCTCTGGAAGGCGCAGTTGCGGGGGTGGAGGTCTGTTGTAAAGGAGCAGAAGCGGGTTGCTGAGCAGATGAAAGGATTGTCGGCTTGGAGGTCTGTTTACTATGGAAAGAGGCAAGATTAGAAGAGCAGAATGAGACGGACAAGAATAAGCGTACCTAGCGATCTGAGCCCAGGATAGCTTGGCCCCGTTGGAGGCCGGTTTATAAGAAAGGGGAAGATTAACAAGTGGTGCAGCAGGCGGAGGTGCATCTTGCTGGACGGGTGGTGTAATTGTGTTTGCTACTTCGTGTTGGGTGGTCTTGTGATCGGTCAGACTGTCTGTAACACTGTTTTGGTCGCTGTTAACGTCGGCCACGAGCTTGGGAATGTCTGCCGATTCTGAAGGAGCAGACGAGACAGGGATTGAGGGCGAGCTGTCTGTAGCTGGGGCGACACGAGGACTAGCGGCATGAGAATGGTCATTGACGCGTCCGACGCGGGAAGGGCCACCGCGACCACGGGTTGCGGCACCACCACGGCCAGGACCGCCTCTTCCGCCACGACCGCCTCTTCCAGCACGCGACTCGCCACGGGCGGAGGCAGCGTCCTTTGGAGAAAGATTTTGGACTGGTTTCTTGTCCTTTTTACGCGAAACAGACCCCCATTGCTGAGTTCGACCTGTTTGGTGGGATGGGCTGAGAAATGGCATCGGAAAAGATGTAGTACATTTACCGTCTGCGATACGAGTGACAGCCTGCGAAACGTCGTTGTTGGCATCCGAAAGGGCAGACCGCAGGTCTTTATTATGGAATTTGAGTGCGGCTCTTTCAGAGACAAGCTGGCCTACCGTCAAGAGACCAGTCAGGAAATATTTCCTGGAGCGTGGCAATACTTTCAGGGTGGGACGAGTCTGAACGGGGAGCAACTTTGTATTGGGACATGGCGGAGAGACGAAAGAAAGAAAAATGTGGAATACAAATTTGCATGCGTGGGAAATGCCGCGAGGCTACATGTTGCTCAGAACCAGCAGTCCAAAAATCCCAAGTATTCCTCCAATCCCAACTACAAACACCGTTCCTCCCACCGGCAGAACAACGTCCAGCGGCCCATCCCAGTCCCGAGGCACTGCAAGGCTGCCCACGTCTGCAGCCAGACTGACGTTCGCTTCGTCCTTGCAGCTTGCAGAATACGCTGCAATCCATCAGACACGGGCCTGGCCCCAGAAAGAAAGGGAACTCACCAGCTAGCAAGGCATTCGAGCCGACCCGTGGATCAGCAGGCACGCTGTCTGTTGCAATGAGCTGCTCAAACATACACTGCTGCGCGGTCCGGGTGCTGTTCACTACGTCCGTTTTGCATAGACATCCAGCGTCTCCTTTACAGTCCAAAATTCCCTGCTGTGCGCTCTGCACCTGGCTTTGGCACTGCCCAAAATGGAGCTGAGAATTGCTGATTCACACGATCCACTTCACTTGCCTGCTGAGAAACGGCTGGCGCCGAAATGTCCATGATGTCCTCTGCCTGGAAGACTTGGCCGGCCAAAGTGATATTGAAAGCCAAAGCTGGACATGATGTCAGTCAATAACCTGTCTCTCACATCCGTCCTCCCGCACCTCGGCTAGCGAGCACAAAAAGAACGACAAATCTGAACATGGGACCTCGCAGAGGGAAAGGATACCAGGCCCTCGCAACCGCTGCGCTTTTTATATCCAGATCATCACCATCAAAAACACGTAAACACTGCCAAATATACATCAGCGTGACCGTACGGCGTGACCTTTGTTCATCTTTACTCCCAACCTCCATTATGGCCCCTGTTCAATACATGGGTGCTCTTCAGCCCAAAAAGAAAAGCGAACTTCAGGACATTGCTATTGCTCTCAGAATCAGTGACCAGGGTACTAAGGACGAACTCCAGGTTCGTATCAAGAAACATCTCGACGACCACTATGAACTCGAGGACGATCCAAGCTTTTCAGGGTTATATGGCAGGCGTAAACGCAGTGTTCAACCACAATCCTTTGCGTATGCTCGTTCTCTATCATACTATCGATTCTTCTGACACCCCCCGAGTACACGTGCAGAGTCTGTGTCCGCGCAACCGAAGCCATCTTCACGTATCAGCCGTCGTACTGGTCCAGTCTCTACGATCAATACTACTCCCCTCAAAGGTACATTCTAGGCTCTTGTGCAACCCGCAGTATACTATATCGCCTCTCAAAGGAACCCCACCCTATTCTGAGCCCATCAACGAGCAAGCAGTGCTGCAACCTAGCAGTCCAGTCAGCCCCGCTAAAAGCATCATCAAAATGACCACGGATCTTGCCTCCAGAGTCCAGGAGATTAGACCGCATGATCTCAGTCAAGAGTCACTTTCAGGTCTTCGCCAAGTGTGTAAACCCTCATCGGGGTCTCCATAGTTGAATTCACGGCGCTTCCAGTATCTGTCAGACTCTCATCACATTCTACTCCTCTCTACTCTCTATGAGCTTTTATATATTCTCTACACCGTTATCCCCTGGAAATTCATTGAGGTAAGTTTCATTTCATACCTCCTTCGCCCGACTCACATATACCTAGGTACCCCTATCCCCCAAGGGTACCATTACCCTTCCTTGCATCTACCCACCCCTCAGTACATTCCAATCTCGTGCCTTTTGGACCGTTCTCTTCCATTGGGCCATTCCTACCGTTGTCACACCAGGAATCGTTGCTTACCTTATCTCCTTCAACCCCTCCTTTAACCGGAATAATTCAAACAACTCTTTTCCTGCGTATGATCCTCTTACAGCATCCATTACTCGTCTTGCTGCGCATATCGCCTACCCTTACTCTTCTTTTGATCTTCAAAGCGGTGTGTATGGGCTAGATGTCTTAGGATTCAAGTTCAGAGTGTGGAGTGCTAGTCTCAGTCTAGCTTTTGCATTTGCGGAGACGATCTCTAGTGCACCCAACGCGTTCGCACAAACGTTGAGGCGGGAGAGGAGGTTTATTACTATGCCTTCAAGGGGCAGTACTCCTATGTCGTGATATTATGTCGTTTTTATGATCTTTGTTATGCCTTTCCTATGGTGATCTTATCTCTAATTTATCTTGGTTTTTGTTCGTTCTGTTTTGCTTTCGATATGCGAAGTATACGTAGGACAGTTATTATTCTCTATGTGTATAATTCTATGAATGCATCTCCACTCTTCGACTATGCAGATGTTATGTGTATTGGCTGTTAGAAGGAAAGCCTTGCAATGGTTGAAAATCTTGGGATCAGTCATGCGCTTTCAACAAAGTCAGCTCTTTTTCTAGGTTTGCTGTAGATGAGTCGTTCGTTGGTGTTGCATGTTTTATTTTTCATCTGAGACCTCGCAGTCAGACATTTTGTATCCGACGAGAAAGTCTCACTCTCATGTACTTTTTGTTAAAAAAATCATCAACAATTTATCACGTGGAGTGTGATGGCAGACTGCAGTAGCTAAGAAAAGGCCAGGTAGGCTACTAGTACTGCAGTGCATGTTGTACATACAGATAGTGAAAAAAAAGGGAATAACAGACATCCAAAATATGCTCCTCTTGACATCTCGATCCCCTCCAAATTCACCCATACCTTATGACAGGCAACCCTCCTCACACATAACACTTTATAACAGACACAACAGGTACTCTAGTCAAACCCCTTTTCAGGAACATACCAATGACTCTATTGTGAGAGCCAAAGCTCTGTGTAGAAGGCCTGGATGAGACCATTCTATCAATGGTGTGTTCTCCATTCTTTGTCTGCATTGGTGAAGGTGAGGCAAAGGCAGCCCACCCCTGTTTTGAGTGTTGGGGCTCTACCAATGGGGTTTCAATTAGGAGATTGCTCACATCAGCCACCTGGACAGAGGTGTCAACTCAGCACAATTTTTTGGTCCACCATTTGCATTTTGGATGCTGTTCTCTGGGCAAAGACAAAGAGAAGAGCTCTCTGTATCAATAAGAGCCTTGACTGATACATGTGTTGAACACATGACACAATGCACATACATCCAACATAAGTAACCCTCTACTCAGGAGGGGAGATGGTGGTGGTTAAAGGACAAGGAAGACTGTTGATTGAGAGAAGTAATGTGTGCCTCTATTAATTCCTTTTTTTATCAATATTTAAAAAAAAAATAGAATGAATCTTTTTGTTCACTGTCTCCAAGTTCAATGAGGGTGGAGGTCTCATTGTCTTAATTACACAGCAGCAAGAAATGCAGGTTCATGGAAACCATAAGAACAAAAGAGCAAAACTCCGAACGTGAATGCCAAACCTGAAAGTCATGTAAATAAAACAAAATAGGTGAGCTGGACAATGTTGTTCATGCTCAAGGATGATTCAAATTTAAATCAAAGCAATATTTACTTGATTGTCAAATGAAGCGTGATAATTCAGGTAATTCAAGATTAAAAGATTGTTTAATATATGAGTATGTATGGTGTGATACAGGGAAGATGATAATGCGCACACACACAATCCAAAATATTCAACTACACCATTCATGATAACATTCAGACTCACTCAAGTAGGGTGATCCCTTTGATTTCCCTTTGATTGGTTCGATATATACATGGGGATCATCGTGAGCTGTCCCACGGCATTGAAGCCATGATTTGTGTCGTCAGAATCAAACCCTGATAAGTAGTGCAACAGTCCAGGGCCATCTTAGAATGCTACAAGTATTCATTATTGAGCTTTCGAATTGTGCGATGAAAATTTCTCATTGCCCGAGTCATCAGTGAAGTAGGAACGCAATATAAAGGAAAAGGTCAAGGTGAGAGAGAGGTCTTCCGAATATGGATTTAATAAGGGAGCGCGAGTAGCCGCTGTCTAGCGCCAGATATATGCCCAAATAGTATATGAAACAGATTCAAGAGCCCTGAGGGGCTTCCTTGAAAGAGATAACCTAGATCACGATGAGGGCTACGATCTAGCTACAGGCAATGGTGACTTACCTGCTCCTGACCAACAGCAGACACACAGGTAACGAGAAGCTCCTTTCCGGATTCAAACTCTGACTGAATTTGTGCACCGAGATCACCCTCAGGTAGCCGGATATCCTCTTTTGTACTGCCGTCTGGGGTCATGAGGGTCAAAAAATCATTCGTAATGTCGACCTAAGTCACAATTTCAGAGTCTCTTGATGATAGATGGGAAACAATCTACACACGAGCGGATATTCAGCACGTGTTACAATAGGAACCTCCATGTTATGGGTAGAAGGAGACATATCTTCCTAGATTGACACTCTATTCTCAGTTCAAGATGAATGAGAAAGAAATTACTAACATATTTTTTACCGGTAAAAATCTAAAGAAGAGTGAGCAGAACATCAAGGGAATTATGAAGGAAACCTGACATCTTGGCCGACCAGATTGACCTTGGCATGACCATGCTTTCCGGTTTTTGAGGTGCTCATCTCAACGATCTTGCACGGGTGGCCTAGGAGTGATTGAATGGTGAAAAAAGAGGGGACTCAATAGAGAAACGTACCCTTGAGCATAACGTGGCCGTTTTTACGGAGAGCAGAACATTGTACTGGGATAGTGTGAGAAGCTCCAGCGCCAGCCTGAGGATAGATCAGAGTGTTTCATTAGCTGGATAGGACAAAAGATACCTGATCAAAGTTCTGCTCGTCGTCGGACATGACGAGATTGTGAAGATGGTGGGGTGAGAAAGAAAGGGATTGATTAGATATTGCCTAAATTTTCAGATTTCAATGTCCGCTATCGAGTTCATCGATCATTACCATTTTTGGTCTTCTCTTCACGCCGATAACTAGCTAGTAGTGTTTGCAAAATTTGCGATAGAAAGACAAAAAACATGGACTAGAATTCCATGGCTGTCATGAGCCCGTGTCGTTGAAGAGCTGACGATGGCTGCCCCGAGTATTCCCTCCTCGGACAAGACGTTCCAGGGTGCCGAGTGCCAGCCTGCACATCTTTGAACAGATGGGATGTCAATGTCAGCGATGGCGCCGGCGTTGGCAAGCAGGTTGGTGACATGGGACACTTGACTTTGCAGTAGATCCTTGATTGAACTAATCATAATGTTTATAAAATTATCTAACTACAATCTGGCACTGCCACTCTCTAGCACTTTTACAGAATCCTGAATATGCATCCCTTTGGAGGCACACAGATATGCCCGCGGTGCTCAAAAGCTGTTTATGCTGCAGAACAGGTCTGTCGGCTTTTTCAGTCCACTGTCGACGTTCTCACCGTTTTTCCAGGTCATGGGTCCTGGCCGCAAGGTGCGAACCCCTCTCCTGATACTCTCCCAGTGTCTAATCGTCCTGGCCACAGCTCTATCACAAGGTATCATCTTCCCAATTCTTGCCAGTGCTAACAGCTCACTGGACCTAGCCATGCCTATCTTGTATGATTTGCAGGAAGCGTCTCGACTCCTATATGCTTGTTGAACACAATCAAGAAGTAAGCGCCCCTTGATCAATGGCCCAGCTCTTCTCACTGACGATACAATCCAGCCCTACTGGTAATAAATGTTCCTTAAACATCACCAATGCAACTATCTTATCGCCCTGTTTTTCTAGCAAGTCTTGCTACGCAAGGAACTTCAGCACGCGCGATCTTCGCCAAGCCAATCTCCCTGTTAAGGAAGCTTCTGCCTCACCAATTTCATCTTCTCCTCCAGGGACTTCTGATGGTCTGCACAGTGTTCCGTCTCCATTGCCTCGCGTGGCCTCCCCCGTTCGACCACCTAGCATCACTACGTTCCAGCTTCCGAGATTGAAACCTACCCATTCTCTCCATAGTCCTACTTCATCCCCCTTTCCCCAAAATTCTCGCTCCTATTTTGACAAAGTCAAGAAACACCAGTCTGCTACTTTGAGCGCTCAGCCCGATCCTCTGCTTGAACAAGAAGAGGCAGGAGATCAAGTTGCACCATTGACTCAGTCATCATCTGCACGGAATCGTTCTGTGCCACAGCTTTCCAACCGCTCAACACACCGATCATCAAACTCCGCTGGCGCTCTCTCTGATGTTAGATTATTCCAGCCTGAAACCAATAACTCCTCAATTTCATCTCCGACTTTCTCGAACCTTGGAAGGGGCGATAATACTGCATCTGCGGCGCTCAACCTCCCAGACAATAAAGGCATTCACATACCGCCTCACACGTCCACAGGATCACGATATGGTATTGCCCTTGGGGGTACGATGACAATTGATACGACGGAAACATCGGCAGTATTACCAACGCGCAAATGGAATGTTGAGACACCTGTCTGCCCTAAATGTTCCAACCGAGTTTATTTTGCTGAGCAGGTGAACTATATCACAACACGTTCTTTCACCTATTCAATTGAATTGTTCTCCAAAGGTAAAGGCTGTGGGAAAGACATGGCACAAGATTTGTCTCCGATGTCAGGAGTGCAATACGGTGCTAGACTCAAGTAGGCTTCGAGACCACGATGGTATACCTTTTTGCGTGAGATGTCATGGCAAGGTAAGATTGATAACATGCAAGGAAAGAAAGGTACTGATTATGGGCGGTAGCTTCATGGACCTCGAGGGGGCGGATATGCGCTTCTCGGAAAAGCCGGTGGTTGAGTGCATCCGAGGTCAGGAGGGTCCACCATTCTGATATTGTGTTCGCTTCCGATTTTTGGTTCATGTTGGGCGTTGATGGCTCGGCAAGACTTGACTATTATATCATATTTCGACTCGAGTCTACCTATTCTTGTTTGTAGTCTTGTTACGGAATCAGATCATTTTTCTGTGAGTGAGCGCGAGATGATACATCCAGACGATCAAAAAAGTAGCTCATCTGTTTCGTCTTTATAAGTTTCATTGATCGTCTATGGGAAACTGGATTGAGTCAAGTCTCGTATTACTATGTAAGTTGAGCGCCGAATTCTCCACTTGCATCTTATCACTGGCTTATTCACCGTCAAGATATATATCGAACGATCGGGATTCTTTAGTATCACTATGCCTAGCTTGGTGGAGTCACTATCGACACTGCTCTCTCATTGGCTACTTGTGAAAACCATAACACTGCCTCAATTTCATCAGAACCTCATTGGAGCCACAACAGATTAATTGATGCTTTAACTTTGACTAACCCTATCTAGTTCATTCATTCATTGTATGAACTAAATATAGTTCCCGACAAGTCAGGCGTCCCTCTTCCACCTCCCCCACCATCTTTCAAAGGAGTTCTCTATCACTATTACAAATAACCAAATATCTTTTCCGCATCAGCACGCAACACCCGATATATTTAAATCTGGCGTCCCACTCTAGAACCCGAGTAAGTAACAAACTTTTGACGCTGACGAAATAAATTGAAATTCAAGAAACTTTTTGATTTTTATTCTTAACGTGGTTTGGTTCGACAACGTAATCCACGTCTTGAACCACACAAAACATCTCATTTCTCAAAACATGTCAATTGACACACATCTCTATCAAGAAAGAAGAGATCCCAAGGTGATATCAAACGTGAATAACGAGCTTTTCTTCTTCTACCCTCCATTCTGCAGAAGCAGCATCTACATTAAAATCTCTTTGCCGTTTGAGGAGGAGCGTTGTATTAGGCTCTTTCATCGTTTTGCTTTCATCTGATCTATAATTTCCTAGTGCACTTACACCTGGAATACTCGCCACAATTTCTGCGTCGGACTTGTTCAAATCTATATCTAAGCTCAACGGTGGCATATTGGCAGACCCTGGGACACGTAACACGAGGCTTCGAGGCTCGATGTCGAGCGTAGCATTTATGATTGCATCATAGGGCGTCTAGTCCATAATCAGCTTTTTTCCTCCCTGACCCTAGCCAAAAGCATATATGAACCTCTTTCGAGACATCGACAACAACTAATAGTTGTTCTTCTCCCTCCTTCCTCCAATTCCATGCGGGTCTTTTGGGTTCTTGCGTAACGAGCCGTCGCGTCGAAGCGAGCGCATCATCGGCTACGCTGGTGACTACCTCACTAGAATTGCCCCTTCCACTGATCTTCAAGATGCCCTTTGGCTTTGGTGCTATTGGTACGGATTTTTCATCTTCTTTGTTTCTACCTCTAGAAGTATCAATTTCCTCAATTAATCGAGGTCCTTCTCGGATATCACCATCTCGTTTCTCATGCCGGCCGGTGGCGAGCGACTCTGGTACCCTTACCTTCCTAGGCCCTAATTTTCCTTTAGAGGTTATATTGGGGGTGCCAATGTGTCTCGACAGAATAAGCGAGGTTTGAGCTTCGATCCTTTGTAAAGCGAGTTCTAAAAACAGACGAGGACATCAGTATTATTGTCTGCAATGGCATTGAACATCAAAGACGAGTGATGAGCATGTGGAACTGGGAAGGTTGAACAACGCAGCAAAAGATAACTGGTTCGCTATTCAACAAACCAGCTCAGGAACCTCAGTCGAAATCTGGTTTCTTGCCAGGCAGCATGAAAGCGTGAATAGAAGACGAGGTGGATTTGCTAGAGTCAATCAAGGGCGAACGTGCTAGTCTCCCAGACGACTGTCAAGTATCGTTTGTATAATGAGAGAGATAGTCGAGAGCGGGAGTAAGATAACCAGAAAAACATAAAATACTCAGAGATACTGCTAAGAACCAAAAAAAAAAAGCAAGAGTAAGATAAAATCATTAAGAAAACGACGAGGGTGAAACGGAATGAGAAGCACGAGTGGGATCAGATTATTACGCAAAGAAGTGCCGTGTACGTGAAGGTGACCAGCTAATACTTTACTAAAAGTGGTCTTGGTACCTCTGGCACTCACAGGCAATTAAAACATTGCGATATTCGGATCAATAAGAAAAAGAATAGCCGAGTCTACAACCCCATTGACATCATACAGGAATTCTAGCCGGGCGGCCAAGTAGGATTTTAGCAAAGACTTTGGGAGATCTCTGTTGTCATGCATCTTATCAATTGCGATGATTATGCTTCAGAGACCCACAGCAGATGTTGCAAAGAGACGCAGTCCCACCGACAACACGTATAACCAGCACCACGTAAGGAAGAATGATGTACCAACAATAGCCGGGCATTGAGGCTTTTGCGACCCATAGTTACTGCAAGAATAGAACACATACGTTGGTGATCGGTGACTTAGGCTATAGATATCAGATCACCAACGCCGCTCCATATACGAAACATATAACCCAGTCATCCGAATGAGGAATCAATCAAGAGGAAAAGGCAAGAGACGGAAATCGCGCACGGTGCGCGATACCGCAAGGGGCGGACGGGAGAAGACGAATAAGGGTTTCTATTTCCAAGACGAATGCCATAGAGCAGTCCGGCCCACGGCGATGAGAATCCACTCACTGCGGAGGTTGATACCTCCGGCCGCTCGAGAGTTTAATTAAGGTTTGGAGAGCAAGAGGCTAGCAGATACTGGCGTTGGGTTCCATGGGATTCCACTCGAGGAGATTCACTGCATGCGATGGAAAAAGATAGCAGCAGCTCACCTACGATAAACAATTTGTATTCAGAGCTGCTGAGGACACGAGATTTAACCGTTTGATTGTAAACACAATCGAAGACGAGGGCAGGGTTTCCAGCTGTGAGGAACAATCATGTCAGATGCTGATCAGAAAAGATCAGGGATATGAATGAGCTGAAACCGGTGCCAGCGGACCAGACAAGACGAGTCCGAGGAGAACAAAACGAACCTTTATCCTTGTCCTCCCTGGGCTGTGAGACGACGACAGGGACATAATACGGGTCCTCTGTGCCACGCTGGTGCGCGCTCAGGGCGCGGGTGATTGTCTGATCGTCGGCAGGGGGAGGGGGAGGAACATTTCTGTCGTAACAGATATTGACAAATACTTTTCTGCCTGCAGGCTCAGGATTCAGGACAGATGACTTGACACAGAAACCTGGGGTCGGAGTGAGGTCGACGCAGGCCATCTGCATCACATGACTCGGAAATCCAGATCAGATCAGAATAAAAAAAACCAATCAGCTGGTTCAGTTCAAGATCTGCCGATCCCACCTCTGCCGACACAAAGTTCATGGCTCAACCGCCTATAAAGCCTGCCACAAGATTCAGGTTTCGTCAGTCTTCCCTTTCCTCTTGCATCCTCCCTTCACCCAGTTTCTCCCCCAGCCGTCCCAGAAAACAACATGCAGACTGTTGCTGACTTCCAGGACACTCGTGTTCTTGGTGTACGTTTTCTTTCGAGCTCTCTCTCCGCACCCGCCAATGATCACCCTGCAGTACGACCCTCTGGTCCAGCCTGCACTCCTGCGGCATGAGACTCAGCTCTCCGCTGCCTCCCAAAAGACCATCGCAACAGGTCGCTACAATGCTGCAAGGATCATCGCAGGCCACGATGACCGCCTTCTGGTCATTGTTGGTCCCTGTTCGATCCACTGTACCGACCAGGCTATTGAATACGCCCAGCTCTTGAAGACCAAGATTCCACAGCTCCCCAACTTGGAAATTGTCATGCGTGCTTACTTGTAGGCTTTGTCCTCTCTTCGTTGATAATCGCATCATCCTGACCGCTTTCTTCAAGCGAAAAACCTCGTACCACCGTCGGCTGGAAGGGACTTATCAATGATCCCGATATAGACGGCAGCTTCCAGATCAACAAGGGTCTTCGTACCGCTCGCAAGCTGCTCTGCGATCTCACTGATCTCGGTATATCTGTTGGCAGTGAACTCCTTGATACTATTTCCCCTCAGTACATTGCCGACTGTAGGACTCCCCTTGGCTCTCATTGAACAGTCCAGCTCATCTCTCCAACAGGTATCTCCTGGGGTGCCATCGGTGCTCGCACAACAGAGTCTCAGCTCCATCGTGAACTTGCTTCTGGTGTCTCTTTCCCCATTGGCTTCAAGAACGGAACCGACGGCAGTGTTGGTGTCGCCATTGACGCCATGCACTCTGCTTCCAATCCACATGCCTTTATGGGCGTCACCGAGCAGGGCCTTGCTGCCATTGTCAAGACCCGTGGTAACGCAGATGTGCACGTCATTCTTCGGGGCGGTACCAAGGGTCCCAACTTCAAGGCTGATGCTGTCAAAGCCGCTGCTGAGACCATTGAGAAGAAGCGTGGATGGGCATCCGTCATGATTGATTGCTCCCGTATGCTTTTCTTGATCATCAACATTGATGCCTCGCTGATGCCTCTTCAAACAGATGGAAATTCACAGAAAAACCACAACAACCAACCTCTTGTTGTTGATGACCTTTGCAGCCAACTTGCTACAGGCAATCGTAACATCACAGGTGTCATGATTGAGTCTAACATCAATGCCGGAAGGCAAGATGTTCCTGATGCTGGTCCCAGCGCGCTCAAACATGGTGTCAGCATTACTGACGCTTGCGTTGATTGGGAGACAACCGTTAGCATGCTCGAAAATTTAAATGAGGTGAGTTTCTGATTATTGCCGCCTTTCCGATTTTGCTCAACATTACATAGGCTGTAAATAAGCGTCGCCAAGCCTTGGCTGACCAGGGTTTTGCATCCTCGTGAATACTTCCCTTACATACCTTTCCATCACCGTAGATGTCTTGTTACACTTTCGCCTACTTACCCAATAGCTTGTTTACTAATACCAGCGTAAAGAGAAGAGGATATTATCTTTGCTATACCTTCTCTAGAGTCCGGAATTGCTCTGTATAACATCGGATTGTAATTACCTGTCCTAAAAAATCTGTCTGTGCTGTGATCAACCTTAATAGTCCTGTCAGTCGTGATGAGTCACTGAATAGAACGACTGGAATATGAATTAATCTCAGTCAAGTGAATTACCAAACAGGTAGAGTCATTCAGAGGTCACGTGGCCTTGATGCCAAAAACAATGTTGAAACAATGTTCTCTTTCAAGGTGGCTGTGGCAGATTAAGGCACATCAATTTCCGCGTTCAATGTGAGAACCGGCGTACTTACTGCGTGGACCAATCCAACCTGAAATGTCCATTTTGTTTCAGGGGGTCTTGTGCTGACACAAGTGCACCATGACTTGTCAATGCAACGCTTCTCGACACACCTATTCAGCACGCGTCATTCAGCAAGATGCTCTATTTTATCAATCTAGAAGAGCCTGATTTAGGTTCATGAATCGACCCGTCATGCTGAAACCATGACGCCTGAATCAAACGATGACGAAGGACTTGTACGTGAAGCTCGTGTCGGACTAGAAAACTGATTCCCTTGCATAAGATTTATTTTGGTACTAAAGGCAATTTAGTACCATTCCAAGTGTATCACATCACGTCAGTTCATCGATGAAAAAACGACTTGTCGTTCTAATAATATCACGCTAACCATCTGGTTGCTCATATCTATGCAACGATCGGAACCTTTCTGTTTCTTTTGTAGGATTAACAGCTTTGGGTCCTTTGGATACTGTTCTTGGATTTCTATCTTCCCTCAGTTCATATTTGAGGATCAGGTCATCATCGGTCTTCACCAGTGCACTCAATCAACTGTGCCGGTCAGCATAAACATTTTTCAGCTGCTCATCAGGTCATTTCAAGCATCCATTTTTACAATTGAACCATCCAGAGTCAGGGGTGAAGCGCAGATGTATAATGCGCAGGGTTAAAATTTCTCACCAGTTGCTGATGATTCCTTAAATCATTTTTCCACAGCTTTTCGTTGTACATAATTGACTTTTGCACGCTAGGAAGTGACGCTCGACATGCTTATCACGACACTTTGGTCTCTCTCACAGAAACCCATTGAAAGAAAGAAATTCCAGGATCAGTCTCGATTATTCTTTTGATTTTTCTTTCCGTAACTTGGGCGCTAACAAGGCTCAACGTATTGCACATATCGAGACCTCCATACGATAGTGGAGTCGGGCCCCTTTATTCATTCTTCCTAATCCGACGGCTGCCTCCAAAACCATTTTGCATTCAACTCGTGAGGCTTTGCTGCAATCCCTCTTGGGCTACCTAAACTATCAGTCCATAAAATTCTGCCAGGATGTAGCATCTTGAAGGATCTCTGATGTTCAATCTTATCTGCTTCTGATACTATTTCGGCTTTCATAAATTTTGTAAATCATATCCATCATATCAGGCTGTATGATTGGCCAGATTTCTGTTCCAACACTCCCGTCAGATAGGGATCGGCCTTCGACCAACTCACAGTCCATTGGAAGAGGCAATGATACTGTAATGATCGACCTTAGTTTCGCCATGCCATGAACTCAAGGCGCTTCGTTGTTATATGATCACATTCGCGTCGTCAGGCTCATCATAAAAGGCAGCTTTATTTCTTGTCTGAGAGTAATACAGTTGAATTCGATTCTTTATCCATGCCCCAAACTTGAAGGATCTCGTCCAATGACTTCGCGCTCCATCCAGATCCGAATGCAGTAGTCATTCTAGTTCCAGTCGTATGCAACACTTCTTTGATCCCCATGTCTAGCAACGCTACATCGTTTGTGCCTTCCGGTGGCGGCACACCCAAGCACTGTTTACGGGCGTCTTGAGCCAATTGCCTCAACACCGTGAGCAACGTGGAAACTGGTACACCGTTCCTCAAGAGATACCATCCCAGCTGACGCGTAACTCCCAGTCTCACGTCGTCATCAACATCAACCTCTGATGTCGACGACGTATCAGTTACAATCTCGCCTCTCGCATACTGACCTAGTGCCCGTAGGAAAGCTTCTGATTCTCGTACTTTTTCCAATCTCCTATCTAGAGCATACAATGCACCAAGAACAGCCGTATCTCGAATCAGGGGCGGTCTTGGATTGTTGTTCGCTCTCCCGCTGAACTTGCGATCGTAAATCTTTGAATAGAAGTCCGCCGCAAATCGCAAATCCTGGAGTCGCAGATTGAAGTACCGACTTCGGGGATTCATCATCCGATACTGGTACAGCGTCAAATGGGACTGGAGCGTCTGCAGCTTATCCTGTAGGATACTATCTAACAGTGCCGCGTGACAATATTTGTGGAACAGCCGTTCTTTATCGGTAAACTCGTCGTCGTTTCCTCTAACCAAATGATCCGCAAAGGCTAAGAATAAAACATCGTTCGAGAACGACGTGATAAATCCGGATAAGTCACTCGCGGGATGTGCCTTTGTTTCTGTGAGCTGAGGAAAATCAAGAGTAGCTGGATCACCAGCAGAGGATCCTGATCGTGCAAACAAGCTCCGAGTTCCTTTTGGATCCTCTATATAGCTCAAGAACGCGGTGCGTCGCTTGACATATAGGGTTTGACTCTTCAGCAAATTCTCCCTATGCCTCGGGATTTTTTCGGTGTCCATGTAGAAAGGCCAGTATCTCGGGGTGTCAACGCGTATCGAAGCCAGCTTATCCATGTCGGGTATCAGCGTTGGCGTTATCAGCGTCACCGAGACCTCCTTTTTCTGCTCCTCTTTTTCGTCTTCTTTGAACATGATCTTCACCGGCAGATAAACCACCTCCCCTGAGTCAACATCTCTGGCAATCAGGCACCTCGGTTCCACAGCCAAAGCCCATAGATGACGAAGTGCCTGCAAGTAGCTCTTATTGTCTGAAGATACAGAGTGGAATCGCGGGAAGAACGCAGTGACCAGACAAGCAATGGCAGCATCCGATGTTCCAAGCGTGAACCGACCCGCGCCAAGGAACAAGAGTCCCAACGCCATATGTGTTGAGATATGAGCACCATACTTGATCGCTTGGTGATACCCGGATTGCTCAAATACCCCATACGCAAACCTCAGTCGCCTGAGGCAACTGATCTCTCCAGTACCCGCCATAACCATACTCAGAGAGATAGATATTAAATTAAGCCCATCTCTCGCGGCCGAGCGTTTGATCCTAACATCAAAAGCAGGCCCTTGAAGAAGAACCGTAATTACTCTGGTTGGTAAATGAAAGGAAGAGCGCGATTGAAACGTACCATTCGTATACGCCAATCGCGAATACAAGTCGTAGTACCGCACAATGAGTAGATAAGCTTCCTGCCTTGCTGTACCCGCATACTTCAACCCGATCACGAAACAACATCCTGCCAACAAATTGTAATACGCCAACTCGATCGATTCATCAACAGCTTTATGAAACTTGTTCCGCGCATCGATTGCCTTCCTTATACTCTCTGGTATCTGCCTCGCCAACCAATCATTCGTAGGTGCGATCTCATTCCACATGATCAAGTTCCTTGTAATTGTCCTAATTGCCAAAAAACTCGGCTGAATGGAGTTAAGCGCCAAAATTGTATCAGGAATAGGGACTAAATCCGCGATATCCTGTCGTTCTGTTCGCAAATACATGAGTCCCAACGCGATCGTTGCTGCTGGTGAAGTGAGGTTGACATCGAACGACGGTCGCGCCTTCTGCTGCTGTTGAACCTTCTCCCCTCCAAGACCAACACCAACCAATCCGCCGCCGCCGCCGCCGCCGCCACTACCAATACTGTTCCCACTAGTGACTCCCAAGATTGGACGCGCATCACCATGAATCAACATATTCAACCTCGAAAGTAACGATGTATCCGCTGGAATCGTTGTTCCTTTACCCAACATGATCATCCCAAATGCCAGTGCTGCCGCATACGTATATGCCTCCCGGTGTTCATTACTAAGATCTGGCTGAACCAAATCCTTCCTACTGACCTGATTTAAGCACACTTCTGCCATTCTCCTGTTCTTCGTCCCCAAGTACAACAATCCTACACCACTCAATCCAGCAGCTTGCGTCATCAATGAGACATTCAGATCAATTGAAGGTGTAGGCAACAGCGCGGGTGTATGCACAGCCAACAATTTCGTGACGTGTTGGTCTGCGCGTCCGACATTTGCAGCAGATAACCCGAGCAATACTCCAATCGAAGTCAAGTCGTGTTTCGGCGTCAAATAACTGAATGTGTGCCAGGTCATCATATGCTTGAGGTGGCCCGTCAGTCCTAGTCCAAGTAAATATCCTGCGTGCTCCGGGGAAAGTTCAGAAGGTTTATTGAATGCAATCCATGAACTCTCCACACCCGTTGCACTTGGTGAGATACGTAGACCAGCAGCAACGCCATTGTGAAACTCCCCCCAATTAAGAGAATCAGTGGGAATTTTGCCAGTCTCTAGGGTAACAGTGATGTTTAAAGGTTGCAGGCGAGTGGTGAATTCAAGTTTGGGTATGGTATAGGCTTCGCGTGTGACGTTTGGAACCGAACCAAAAGTAAACAAGGCTCGGCCATAAGGAAGTGCGAGGGTTCGCTCTGCTACACGTAGGACATAGGCCTGATGCTCTTTAGTTTGGTCGTGTTCACTAAGTCTTATGAGGATCCGGATACGGAAAGCTATTTATGAAGGGACGACATACTTGAGATCAGGTCGTTCGGACATTTTGATAGACGTGATAGTTGAAGATTGCAATATCCGGGTCACCTCTTCCAGACGCCTATCCTGTCCAAACCGGATACTTGTAAACGCCTCAAAATCTAATTCAACACCGGTGACAACATCTGTCTCTCCACCTCCAGCTGCTCTTGCAGTTGAAACGAGATGGCCAACAGTTTGCCGAGGTTGGCCAAGACTCTGTTAACCAAAGATATTTACAATCACATCCAAGAAAAAATAAGATAAGATGAGAGACAGACTACACTCACCAGAAAGTCCTTTCTCGGCTTGAATCCATCTCTATTGAACTGTTCAACCGTCTCGTTAGCCGATGAAGCAAGATCATTTCTCCCAATCGCCATATACGTTTTGAAAGGCCAAGCGGTTGGCGGAGATAATTGACACGTTCTCGCAGCTTCTCTAATCGGCGCAGCAATCCCTAATAGCAGTTTATCCAAAAGCTTCTCTCCTCTCTTCATAATAAACAACAGGATCGCTCTCTCCGCTCTCGTTCGAATCTCCGGAGTCTGGTCATCAGATAAATGTGAATAAACTTCAGACAAATCACGAAGAATTGTAAGCGGGTCCTGTCTTCCATATTCATATGAAACGTTTGGTATACCGAATCCAACTGCAATCTGGGAGATATCATACCATGGAAATTTCCATTCTGCATTGCTGAGTTTTCCATAGAAGATGGCTGAGACATCAGGTGGCCATACAGGGATTCTGTTGTCTACGCGAGTTGTTGCTGTAGTTGTAAATTGGCAAATTGAAGAGCAGTGGCAGGAAGTGAGTCCTTGATCGCTATGATAGAAGAAACGTCTGACGTACGGCTTGCATTAACCATTGGCCATGCATCAGCTAGATCTGGTATCAGTCTCTGCCAATAATCCGCCCACTCCGGCCGAACCTCTAGTGCCAACCGACAAATTACAGGTACAAGTTTCATTAGATCTTCGAATCGAGTAACGAAGAGACGAAGATATTCTGCAAATGTATGTAAAACGTAGAGCATAGGCGAAAGAAACTTGGAAAACTTCGTGCTATCCATCTGAATGACAGGCTTGAAAGACTTGATATCGGGCGGCCGATGCAATCTTAGTAGTACAGGATCATCTTTGAACTGCTGGTGCGAACTCGACTGTGCTAGTAACTCCCATGGATCATTTGATTGTGATACCAACTCATTCTTGAGCTGGAATACAGTATAGATGGCAGTTGTCAAGCAGTCAAACTGTACACCTTCCATGGACGACAAACATTTCTGACTCCATCCGTCCAAAAAGTTGCAATGGAGTAAAAAAGAAATGTCTGGCGTCAAACAGTGCGCGAGAACAGCGAGACATCCAACTGTCAAAGGATCACTAGGGCTCAGGGGAAGATCAAGACGGGCTTGGTGACCACTAGCAAATGTAAGAGCAACTGAACACACTCCTACGCGGACCACATGGATGATGGGATTAGAGTTTCTGTTGCTCTCGATATCCATAATGAAATCGTCAGATGTGAAGGAGTTGGGGTTACTCTCAACCTCAATGGGTATTTCGCGGAGACCGTGAGTGAGGAGAATGAGCTGATGATCTGGTTTCAACACAAGCAGGTCCCAAACAAATTCTCGAGTTGCACGAATGGAGGTGGTAGCAATGGCAGAAAACTGCGAGATATGTTTGACTTTCAATGTCTGGTCTTCTGCACAACAGACAGCAAAGACATGAACAGCGTGAGATTTCGGAAGCAGTATTGCTATCAATGAACGCTCTTGAATTCCATCGAACCGACCATCAAACGCTGAAAAGGTTATATCGCGCCACGATTTCGCACTACGTTGATCAGCATACACAGAGAGAAAGCAGGGAATAATTCACTCTTCTTCTGAAATTTCTTGGCTGTACAGTTTCTCCATCCAGTAGGTCGCTTTCATCCTTCCATGCTCGATAGGAATCTCGAGATCAGTGTCACTGTGATTTGCTGAGAACATGATCGCACTGTGTTCATTTTTTGACAAAGACATGCGGCGGGTTTTTGCAGCCGCTGCTGTGGATGAACGTTGTGATGGACCACCTGAGACAAGCGATTGTAAAGTAGCTGTAGTGGAAAGCGAAGGGGCCATACGAGAAAGTGGAGGCATGTCAGAAAGAGGAACGTCAAAAATATCTACAGTAGGTGATACTTCAGGTGAACGACGACTAGGAGATAGAGGATGGTGTAAGCGTCCTGCGCCGTCATAGATGGCCGATGTGCATCTGCTCCCTGTACTAAGTATCGATTGTCGGTTTTTTGAGTCACGCGGCCGATTTTGGTTGAGTGGGGCTGGGAGATCTTTCGGTTTGAGGTAAATGTATCGCCACACAGAGAGCTTTCGCTGCTCAACGTCGACTGTGACTGTTAGTTGAGCCTTGCAATCTCTGCCTTGGCGAGTAGCAGTAACGACCATCTCTGCAGATGGAATTGATCTGAGAGGCCTAGTCGAGTTTGCATCTTCATCTTGTAGTTTGTCTGCATTTCCCGTTATACCTATTATTCCTGCAGTCAGGCCCACAGCTGCGGCTTCGGCCAAAGGGCTGGTCATGGAAAATAAAGTTGGCAGGACGGCCTCTCCAGTGATCTCAGCCTCGACGAGTTCGCTGGGTTCCAGTACACGTTGTATCATGACACCATGAGGAGACAGGGGCCATGCCTTGCGTACGATAAATGGCAGTGAAAACGAGTACTCGATCCCGTTTTGCAGAATGATTCTACCCAGGCTGCGAAGGAAAACAAAAATTGCAGGCACGAGAGTGCACCTGGATGCTCCCCGTAAAGCTGCTACAGCCTGTGCCCGTGCAAAGGGACCAAAGGTAGGACGTTCTGAGGAAGGTTTTTCTGGTGCAGATGAAGTGGTTGGAGGTGACGAAGATTCGACGACCTGTTCCAGCATGCC
>Ga0153987_1000124_pt1 | contig 26558 bp, 30 predicted proteins | sample TSNC071MetaG_FD_102279 | JGI IMG/M metagenome (GOLD analysis project Ga0153987, IMG submission 102279) | Attine ant fungus gardens microbial communities from North Carolina, USA - TSNC071 MetaG | ecosystem: Host-associated > Fungi > Mycelium > Unclassified | place: USA: North Carolina, William B...
ATCAAAGAAGAGCCTTCTGTGGGAGAGCAGGTCGAAGAGGAGACTGTCACTGAGGATAAACTTGCAAAGGAGGAATTAGTTGTTGAGGGGCTCAAAGACGAATCTACCGCAGGGGTACTCTCGAAATCGGAGATTTTCGTTGGAGAAGTAGCTGAGAAAGGAGAACCAATCGCCGAAGAGCTTGCGGAAAAGGAACCTATTATCAGGGTGCCCATCCAGGAGGGACACGTTCTTGAAGCCCCTTCAACGGAACCTGTAGCTGAGCAGATTCTTGGATCTGTGGTTACAAGGTTACCCGCAGAGGAAGATCATGCTGTTGGAGAGAGGCCTACAATCGAAAATCTTGTGGTCGAGGAGGTGTCTGGGAAGGATGACTTTGCTGTCGAGGAGCCCGTTCAGGAGGAGACTATTGCTGAAGAACCGGCAAAAGCGCAACCTATCACCGAGGCCGTAGGAGAGGAATCTAAGAAAGGTCAGCTTGTCGCTGAGAAGAAGGATGAATTTTTGGCAGAAGATCCCACGAAGGAAGACTCTGTTGTCGAGAACGTGCCAGCGGAAGAGGAGGCTGAAGAGCCTACAAAAAAGGCATCTGTCGTTGAGGAGCCTATAAATGAAGATAATGTTGTCGACGAACCAGTCCAGGGTGAACTCATTATCAAATCGGAATCCGAGCTTGTAGGATCTGCTGTAGAAGAGGTGGCACCAGATGAAGATACAGTCCAAAAGGAGGTGGTTGAAGAGCTTTTCGTAGGCGCTACTGCTGTCAAGGAATTGATACCAGTCATAGAAAACATACCCGTGGAAGATGTTGGGCACAGCATTATCATTACTTCAAAAGAAACAGTTGCAGTCGAGAGTCTCGTTGACCAGGACGTTTCTGTTGGACAAACAACGTCTGCTTCTCAGCCGGTGGAGGATGTGGAGTCGCTATCAGGGGAACTTGAAGCAGATGTTGAGGAGTCCGTCTTAGAGGACTCCACTGCTGACAGTGCTATCCCTATACTTGAGGAAGAAAAAAGCACTGAAACTTCTGTGGAGTCCATCGTCGACAAGGCTTCAGACCAACCAACCATTATTTCAGCACCAGTTGTTGTAACTGAAGAACCGGTGGCCCAGGCCACGCCGGAACCCCCGGTCCAGGATACAGTCAATGTCAACAAGGCAGGATCTAATGTACTTTTCGCTATCTCGCCCCCCGAACCTGATCATGGGCTTGCCGCCGTTGCCGTTGCTGAGCAATCAGCACAAGACCTGGTCGTTGATGGTCTATCCGACCAAGAAGCTGCTGAATCCATCAAGGACACATCTGTAGTCTTTCCGCCAATAATATCAGATAATTCAGCTACTAAAGAAGTCAAGATCGACGATAGCGCACTGGATAATAGCCCTACCGAGAAATTAACTGCTGCCAACGATGGGTCTCCCACTGTTGCACTTATTGAATCACTATCGGACGAGTCCGTGCTTATGGCAGAGATTTCAATAGCAGATACCACCACAGACACCATTATGGTTCCTGAGCTCAACGAAGAAAAGAAGGTAGAGGATATGGTACCAGTGGTGGAGGAAGTTAGCATCCTTAACGATGTCGAGACATTCATGCCTGAGAAAATTATCTTGAGCATTCCGGATGATTCAATGCAACTGGAGGACCAAAAATCTCCATGGACTCCCTCTTTTCAAGTTACGACCCTTGGGCATGGTACCTCCCTAACCACTGAAGAAAGTACCTCTGTAGAGTCCCTGTGTGACGTTGGGGATGTTGAACCTACTGGGCCAGACATCATGGTTGATGCAAGCCCCTTTGATGCCGCCATTGAGACAGCACAACCACCGACCGAGGTGAGAAAGTCTACCGTCTTGCACGATCTTCGTTTTGAATTCTTGTCAGGTTGACGAGCCAGAGTCAGCCACCTTGTCCTGGACTCCTTCGTACTCGGTTCACTTACAAGGGACCTCAAGTCCAAGTCATGGATCTCTTGAACTAACTACTGCAAATACCGAGGACGAAAATTCACAGGTTCTCCCGACTGATCATGACGATACCTTTGTAACACAGATATCTCCCGATACAGCCAGGATTGCTGAATGTCCCTCTATCAACGAAGCAACAGAAGTCCAAGACAAGGAAGTTCCAGAAACTCAGGATGTCCAAGTTATCAAAGACTCGTCTCATGCAGAACAAGCAGAACAAGACGTTGAAGCGGTGGTCGTTCCACAAGTAATTGGGCAGCAAGCGGTCGAGTGTGAGTCTCTGGTTCAGGAGCCCGTTCAAGACGAAAGTGTACCGTACTGCAAGACGCCTACTGAAATACGCTTGGGGTCTGAAATAACCGAGAAGGCAAGAATCTTCCTCAGCTCGCAAATTTTGTCTAAAAATTCCATCAGCCATTCATAGCGCAAATCTCCTCACTGATACCTACTACGGATCAAGACCGTCCTGTCTCACCTTCTTGGGTCCCATCATATTCCGTCAGCCAACAAGGCAGTCCCTTGCCTGAGCAGGTTTCTCTACCCAACGTACCGCCTGTAGAAATTGTCACCACGACAACATTTGGAGAACCCTTGAGCACAGAGAGTGAAAGATCGCAGGTTGACGTTGTTTCTGCACTCCCAATTGTAGAGTTGAATGGTAGTCAACTTGAGGATACTCAAGAGGAACCAACCACTGAGGATCACCCGTCCGCGGCGTGGACTTCTAGTTACTCGGTCACACAACAAGGGTGTGATGTATTCGAGGAATCACAACTTGAGACTCTCGTTGAGGACGATCTGAGCATCGAAAGAGAGGTAATTCCTGAACTATATGTCTCGCATTACTATCTCTCATATCACATTCAGCCGAGGCGTTCGCTTTCTGAAGAAATTGAAGGCTCTAATGGTTTCTCCGCGGCTGCCTTGATTGGAGCTAGCATATTTGGAAATCCAGCCTCGACAGCCATTCTTCGAAAATCGACAGCATCTTTTAAAAGCGCACAAGAATCGGTTACTAATAACCTGATGGTCAATGATGCCACACCCTCTGGATATTACCAGAGGAACTTCTTCCCGAGCCTTGAAAAACCAGATGAGAACAGGTGGGTTCTTCCAAAGCTTAATATCATCGATGACCAATGGTAACAGATTACATGCTTCTTCTTTGCGGCCCCTCGACGAAAACATTGATACCTTGGATTTGAGCTCTTCGTTTTCTACTGATGCATCTCTGTTGTCCTCTCGCAAACGGTTGGAATCAACAACATCTTCTCGTCTGTTGCCAGGCGGTTGGCTCTCTAGTACATCAAAGATACCTGATGAACGAACTTCTCCTGAAGTTGCACGAGGCATATTTACAGGCACGAAACAGACACCCGTGGAAGAAACCCTAACTTCACCAATGACAGTCCCAAATAGTCCTGTCCGCCAGCAGTCCAGCGATAAACGGAAGTGTTTGATCATGTAAGAGGGAGGATCATACATCTATCTCTCTTGAGTCTTCTTTTGACAATTGTTATGATCATTGATGACCGGCAATTTGAATTTTTGGCTAAACGTACTTTTGTTTCCCTTAATTTTGTATATGCCCATTCTGATGGTCCTTGGAGTGCATCTTTTTAGTCTATCCTGTCATAGTCTTCTGAATTCCATGTGCACATCGCACTTTGACACAGAGTAGCTGGATCTGTGAAGACATTGATAACTCCAAATTCACATGGATACTAGATCCAAAGGCTCAAGCTCCTTTCAAACCCTATACTAGGTTCATATCTGAGTATTTTTTTTACTTTAACTGTAATAAATATTTTGACATCAATCTGGTGTTGTCTATTATTATTATTATTTTATTAGGATATTTGATATTGTTTTAATTAGTGCTTGGGTGGCTACACATGGACCACCTCTCGTAGTGTATATATCAATGGAGGAAGAATAGATTTGACTGACACATCACTGTCAAGATGTTACTCAGTCTAATAAAGCAGAACTGTATATTTGTTTAGTATACCTGTCAAGATGTTACTAACAGATACATCAGTACAGAACATAGAAAAGTAATAATAAACACCTCAGTCTGATAAAGCAGAAGTGTGCGCAAACATCAACAATGCTTAGTAAGCAGTTATTGTCACATGAGAGATAAGCAAAAGGAAAGATAATCAAGAGATATGAGAGGGAAAAAAGGAAAAATATTAAATGAGTCATAGCGTCATTCATAACATATATAGGAGCTTATATGGTAGATCTACCTTACCTGAATATCAATCTAGCTTCTGGGACAATTATCCAGCTTGAAAGAGGTATAACCTTGGATTAAGTTTGCCCCTACAGGTTTGGACCTAAGTTATCACAACTGAGTTCTGCTCTTACAATTTGTCAGATCATATGTCAGAGTTATAAGTTCGATAAAACCATAGAAGGAGAAGAAGGAAAAAGGTTTTCATATCTGCCTCCCCTCAGTCCACAAGTAACTCAACCAGGTTTCTGTCTGCTCTTCTGCTTTTATTTCCAACTGTTCTATACTCTGTTCTACTTGTTCTGTGCTCTGCTACTCAGTCCATGGATTTTATAACAATTTCTATAAGGCTAGCTGGGGTTGATATGGTTATAAAATTCACTTGTTAGAAAGGAAAACCAAGCTATTACAAACTGAAATTTGCCAGAACAGTAAGAGTCAGATTTAAAGAGATCACTAAGTCTTTCAACAGATGGGGTGGCTTGGACACAGATAGGGAGACTGAGAGTAGTGGAGAAAGGCATGAAAGCTCTTACAATAGGATTAAACCTAGAGACAACTTGTAAAGTTTGCTTGATTAAATGACTTTGGACTTACAATGTTTTTGTCTAGATTGAGGAGAGCAAAGCTATGGTGACGTACAATATTGATACAAGAGAACAAGCCAGATAGTTGTCAAATGCATTCTTAGAATCAATACTTGATGTTTTTCACACCAGGTAGTCAACAAATTCCACTGCGCATAGACAATAACAAAAATCCGACCTGCCTGGTTCGAACAGGCGACATTCAGATGTCCAAATACCCAATTACAGTCTGACGCTCTTCCAACTGAGCTAAGGTCGGATACCTTTTCGGTGTCAAACAAACAGGTAAGTAATATTGACTGCTAAGATTTTCTTTTACAAAACAACGAAAATTTAAATGTGATGAGACTATTAAACTAGAAAACGATCAACCCTAGAAGCTATCCGAGTCATGATCAAATACTGACAGCAGTTTGGTGAAAATGATAGGCAAAATAATAGAAAATGAGGTATACATCACGTTGATGCACGAAAGAGCGAGGCAGATAGAAAGGACAGATCGATCGAAGAAGAAAAATAGAAAAATAGGAGAATGGATGTATGAATTCATACACAAGTTGTTGAGTAGGCATAGTAGCACAAATATCACTCGAGCATCAAAACAAATTGGGGACCAATGAACTATCAAGCCTGATTAGACATGAACCAAGCATGCATATAGCGAACGACTCACACAGCACCCATACCGACTGCAAAAGCAGCGATGCCCCAAGCAAACGATCGCGTACGAGGTTCCAACTGAAACCGAACCCGCCGATTTGTTGAAATTTTGCGTTCACCAATTTCCGGTTCCTTGAATTCGAATCGATATTCGGGCTCTTCGTCGTCTCTGATTCTCTTCAACAGTGGGGCTGATGTCGAGGGTGCTTCCTCAACGACACCATCGACATTATCTTCCAACTTTCTATTTTCTACCGTTTGGTCTTCTCTTTCGTTCTCCACTGCTGTCCGCATATCTTTCAAATCAGAAATCAGCTTCTTTTGCTCGATTACATCCTGATCGTGTAATTGCTGCGCCGCCAATTCCTGTACATGATTGCTGTCTTCATCCGGTCCAGCTTTATCAGAAACCGGAGTCATTTGCCCCGTCCATTTCTTTGGCACTCGTACTGGCGTACTGATAGGCTTCGGGGTGGAACTCACTGCATGATTCGACCGCCATAAAGGTGTCTTCGAAGGCGAGTTCTCTTTCCGACGTTTGGAAGGATTGGGCTGAGTATCAGGGGGTGAAGAGGTAGAAAGTGACTCTGAGGGGACATGGTTGGCGACTCTATGCATAGAGGCACCAGATGAGATGGGAGAGAAAGGTGCAGACACTGCTTTGACTCCAGCGGAGGTAGTCGATGTTTGCTGGACTATATTGGGGTTGACAGAAACTGCTGTGTTGTTCTTCTGTACCTCTTCTTTGGATGGAACAACCATGTTTCGAGCCGATCTCCTGTAATTGGCATTTGGATCGGGCTGCGCATTCACAACAATTTGGATCAGCGGTCCTATCGCGTATTGATCCCCTAGTTCAACCGCCAGTGCTGTCCCGACCCATGTTCCCGCTAAACGGATGATATGATTCTCTTTGGTCGAACCATTGTTTCCAGATAGATCATGGTTCTCTTTGACCCACAACAGCTCAGCCCTCTCGTCTTCTTCACTCGCGAGAGGGTACGCGGCTCGAAACATAGTCGTCAGACTGACAGCCCCAGTGTCGAACCGACGTAGGATAAACGCATGACCATTGTTCTTATGAGATGCTTGAATCAATAATAATGAAATCAAGTTGAAATCGGCATACTGTTGGGGTTTCGACCTTCAAACGAGAGATCTACAGATCATTGTTTGAGTCTGAAAAGAAGATAATTCATAGAAACACGTACCAAGATCTCTTTTCCCTGGCAATTAAGTAATTGATACTTGACCTGAGGCTGCGGGTGCGACTCGGCTAGAATTAGGTCGGCTTCTGCAACAACGAAGGAAAAAATGAGGAAGCGTACAGAATGTCTTGATGTTTGGATTTGCATGTTTTACTGGTAGCTGCGGTCTGGACATCGTAGACTATTGTGCGTGCCAACGATGGGAATCACAGTTGGGAAGGGAGGATTCCTTCCCTACAACCCAACTTTCCCACGGTCAATTTAAACAACCCGTGATCTCCAACAGACTTAGGATGCAGGGATTAAGATTATAACTCTCTATATGAACGCTCAATGAGGCCCATTAACTAACGTCAAAGTCAGGTTTTTTCTAAAGTGCAGTCCATCGCTAATTGACGGAAGGTTTCGGTCATCACCAGACTTTCTTCAAAGTCGCCGAGACGACCCTTTGGTCAAGGACCGCGAGTACGCGCTCTAGTTATTAATGCTATAGTCTGGTGTAACTAATAGTGACACTAACAAATTCCTGTTCTGAGTTTGCGGTGGCAGACTTATGGTGAACTGTGATGCTGGTCACTAGCCTGCTCAAAGAATTGATTGTCATTTGAGAAAACTCAACACAATATAATCAATAATTAGGTGCACTTGAAGCCCACCGGTACCTACAGATCTTGCTCTTGTCCATCTTGTGAGGGACTGAGAACACCAAAAACAAGATGGACTGCAGCTAAAGGAGTGACAACTGCTGACTAGGCCATGGGCAGGCAGAAGGCAGTGTTTCTAAAGTGCCACATGACAGTGTTGCTGGAGAAGAGATAAACTGGAAAAAACACAATTTGTGGTTATCCTTGAATATTAACTTGGCCTACAAATGTAAAAGAATTTAGTGCTGTGACATTTTTCCCCACAGCTACTAAGTCCTTGTTCGTTGGTCTTTGGATCTTTATCTCCGGTCTCTGGATCTTTATATCTGGTCTCTAGACCTTTATCTTGTTCTTTAGTCTTTTTGTCCTTTGATCATTTTTGTGGTCAAGACGGGTTCGAACATCCAACCTGATCACATCAATCACTTGTGACTTTCTATGCTCAAGCCTTACGTCCAACTCAGCCATCTCGCCGTCGCAAGATTATCAACTTTTTATTATAACACACCTTTTTCATTAATCTCAAACTACCAATATCTCTTCTTCCAAGCTTGTTTGAGGTCACCCTGTCATACAAAGACCCATAGTCTCGTGTAATTTATATTTCTGACTGGCAACTTCCCATGTTCTGGTGGCAGACTTACAGTGGACTTGCCATTGATCCTAGTTACAAGTTGATCGTTGTTTGAGAAATCTCAATCCACCCTTCAGATCCAAAGTGCTCGCCAATGATTACTTAAGGGCCTTCTTGAGTATCGTGAGGCCAGTTGGGACAAGAGCATATAAACTATAGTGTTTAACTAGGGCAGCTGAAATTAACAAATGATCACAATTAGAGTTGGTGTTGCTAACAATCAACCGATTCTCGCCTCGCTTGTAGGATGTCTGCGCGTACGTTTTTATGGTATGTGAACACACAATGACTGATAACCCCCTACTTTAGCCTCGAATAGAAAATCCACGAAGAAGCAGATTGTGAGTCTTCAGGTATTCAACTCATTTTCTTGGATTTGATGGCTTTTCACACAGAAAGTGCCCAAGCGGGTGAGTATCCGTTGTTTTTGCTCAATTTGGATTCCTCAATCAGCCTGGACAGTATGGACCAGAGTTCTCTGTTGATGATACCTGGGCTCAGCTGTCGCGCAATATACGTGAAATTCAGCATAATAATGCCCAGAATCTATCGTTTGAAGAAAATCACCGATATGGATATAACATGGTTCTTAATAGACAAGGCACCGTTTTGTACAACGGACTGAAGGACCTTGTTGAAGAACATTTGAAAGAGCTTGCAGATTTTGATATATTCCCAACGTTCCCTGTCAGCGAGGAGAAGCAAACACACGAGGGAGAGGTGCTATTAAAGGCACTGCGGAAGGTGTGGGATGATCATATGAGTAGTATGACGAAAATTGGTCAGATCTTGAAGTACATGGTAAGCCATATATTGCCTATAATGTTGAAAGAGGCGTGAATTTCTGTAGGACCGCGTATTTGTGAAGCCAAATAATCTAATGGAAACGTGGGACCTTGGCCTCGATCTCTTTATTAAAAACATTATCCAGCGAGATCAGATCCAGGTTGTCCTGATCACAGTCATTCTAAACCAAGTTCGCTATGAACGAGAAGGCTATCCAGTGAACCAAGCTGCTATCCAAAGCTGCGTGGATGTATTATTACGACTCCGGATCGATGGGGACACTATCTACAAGCGCGAACTTGAACCGGTTCTTCTGGAACAGACTGCAGTGTTTTATCAAGAAGAAGGAAAGACTTTGGTTCAATCTTGTGATGTGTCGGATTTTCTAATGAAGGTTGGTTGGCTGTTTATTCCTTTCGGAAGAGATTCACTACTTCATTGAACAGGTGGAACGACGTTTTCAGGAGGAGGATCAGCGTGCTCATCATTATCTGGCCTCTCATACTGCACCGGCTATCAAACAAATTCTTAAGACTCATCTCCTTGCGCCCCATCTTTCCGAAGTCATTTCTATGCCGGGATCGGGTCTTGACGTTATGATTGACAGTGGCAAAATCAGTGAACTGGAACGATTATATAGTTTATATGCTCTTGTCCCAACTGGCCTCACGATACTCAAGAAGGCCCTTAAGGAATCATTAGCGAGCAGGGGAAAGGTGATCAATGAGTATACCATAGGATCAGATGGAGCAGAACAAGACGAGTCAGATCCAAAAGGGAAAGGCAAGGCGAAGGCTCCCGGGAATCCTTTGATACCTGCCACAGAGTGGGTGCAGAGGGTATTAGAACTCAAGGATCTGTTTGATCACATCTGGCAAAATGCTTTCAAAAGTGACCGTGATGTTGAAGTTGCCATCAACGAAGTAAGTTGCTACTTGATTTTTACTTTCGTCTGTTTATTTTTTACAGGCTTTTGGATCCTTCATAAACCTCAACGACAGATGTTCTGAATTCCTTTCGCTCTTCATCGACGATCACCTCAGGCGAGGTCTGAAAGGAGTATGTGACATTATTCAAAAGGCTCTTATCTACTTATATTCTATCCAGAAATCCGAAGTTGAAATAACTGCAGTCCTAGACAAGACCATCACAGTCTTCCGATATGTGACCGAGAAGGATGTATTCGAACGATATTACAAGGGCCATCTTTCGAAACGTCTCCTCCAGACTCGTTCAGTATCGGACGACGCTGAGCGTGAAATGATAAGCAGACTTAAAGTTGAATGCGGGTATCAGTTTACACAAAAATTAGAGGGAATGTTCAACGACATTAGATTGTCAGCAGAAGCAATGGAGGTCTATCAGACGCACCTTACCAAAACTACAGTAAGCATCCATCTCCGACTCGCCTTTGTGTTGATGCCGACTAATCGCTTGACAGCCACCTAAAGTTCCTATTAATGTCACCGTCATGACTTCGACCTATTGGCCCATGTCCCACTCTACTTTGTCTTGCAGTGTCCCGATTTTGCTAGCAAAGAGCTGCCAGTCATTCGAACAGTTTTATCTATCAAGGCATTCTGGTCGGCAACTGACTTGGCAGTATGGTTTAGGGAGTGCAGATATCCGAGCCCAATTCAAAACAAGATCTCATGATCTCAACGTTTCAACGTTCGCACTTGTGATCCTCCTGTTATTCGAAGACATCAAAGATAATGATCTCTTGTCCTACTCTGTATGTTTTTTTCTTGTATTCCTGTTTCATAAGAGAATTGACATGAGATCAGGAAATTAAAGAGGCAACCGCTATCCTTGACAGCGAACTCAAACGTCATTTACAATCTCTCGCTTGTGCCAAGTTCAAAATATTGAAGAAGCATCCGCCGGGTCGAGATATCAATGACGACGACACCTTCTCCTTCAATGCCGACTTTGCTTGTTCAATGCAAAGGATCAAAGTTGCTACTGTCTCTTCCAAAGTTGAAACAACAGAGGAGAGGAAAGAAACTCGGCACCGCATAGATGAAGAACGAAGACATCAAATCGATGTAAGAATCTGTGGCCGCTTTTCTCGTGTACAGTAAGATTTGACTCGTCTCCTGTCTCACAGGCATGCATTGTGCGCATTATGAAGGACAGGAAGCATATGACCCACACCGACCTGGTGAACGAAGTCATAAGACAGCTATTGAGCAAATTTAATCCTGAACTAATCTTGATCAAACGCAGGATCGAGAACTTGATCGAGGTTGGTTGTCCATCGCTTCACAGTTCAGCCCCAAGTTTGTTGAATGTTTTCTTCAGAGAGAATATCTGGAGCGATGCGACGATCGCAAATCTTATAATTACTTGGTTGGTGTTTCTTCTCTGATTGCTTTACCGAGCTCTTCTTTACTGTCCATAGGCTTGAACGATCATATCAATTTCTATATTTGTACCATCATAACATTACTGAAAGCTTGGCATCCCCATAGTATTGGTTGTGTAGTATTACCTAGTTGTATCATACCCACGATTATCTCTGATGTTGAAAATATATCATCGATTTTATCATATGGAAACCACGTACACCCGCCATGTTCAACAGTAGACGTGAAGTTTCGATTGTGAACGAATCAAGAAGACTACTGGTCGAAGCCTACGTACCCTGATATAGGACATCACCCAAATCTACTGTTTACAACAATTTCGAAAATGACTTTGACACTCGATCAGTAATGAAAATCATGTTTGAAAAATATGTGTCCAAATTGAAGCAGACCGCGTACTTCTTACCGGGAACAAGAAAGACCATGACTCTGTATTCGTTATATAGACATTTCAACAGACCTCTGAAAGCACTTTTGCAGGGGGACACAATGATAGTTTGTAAGCCTCGGGAACTGTGAGATGTCGCGTGGTCTGTATATTCTGATCGGGGTTAGGCGTGCATTTTTCATGATGTTCATAATTTGGATGAAGCAACCAGCAAGTGACTCAAAGAGTTATCGGGAGAATAAGAGACTACTTGGGTAGACAAAGAGATTGGGAGATGACGCGTTTGACAGAGATAGGATAAGCACCAAGGGATAGGACAAGAGAAACTTGACAGAAATAGAAGAAGAATGTACTCCGCCATTTTTTTTATCAAATGGCCAGAAAAAAAGGTGAGATCACCAAAAACAACCTCGCATACCAAGTCTGTGGGCTGCTCTTGAGTCTGTCTTCCTTTCCTTGTGGCAACCGAGATTTGATGGCCTTCGTTGGCCATCAAAATACCAGCACTATCATCGTAAGAGTCAGACTCGACTCTCTGGATAGGCAAGTCTTTGCAAAACTAATCACACCCTTGTCTCTGACTTGATAAAGCTACTCCGTGTGAGTATCCAGGTTCTCGCTCTGTGCTGAAAGTACCGAGGTTTGTACAATAGTGAGTGAAGGGTGTCCTGAGAGATAACAATCTTAATAAAACTGTTTCAGAAAATCATTTGCCAGACACTACTTGAGCCAAAACAACCTGTCAGAACAGTGCAGAAGACATAGCACCCGAACATCCTGTGCTAGAGCAAACGCAAGACTCAATTGAGGTGGAAGCTTTTGATATCATATCCAGAACCCTGAAATAAGATACATAATATCATAGCTCGTCGTGGCTGTTACTGGTGGTATAAAAGGCCTCCATTAACTCTAAGGAAATCATCAGAGAATTCGGAGGAAAAGATGAAACGATATACTCACTTCGACGCGTACGAGTTGATAATTCCAGAGGTAATACCACGTTGTACTCCACATACAAATCCCCATGTGAAGATCTCTCAAACTCGGGCATACCCTCCCCTTTCACGACCTGGACGAAGCCTTTGAAATGGAGGGATTCAGAACAAGCCTGAGACAACTCGATGAACAATTTTTCCTCACCTGGCTGAGTAACACCATTTCGAACAAGGGGCACCGCATGGCCGTCTAGATGCGTCAGGTTCCTCTCAAAGCCCAAAAGTGCCTTGACAGGAAATTATTTGCAGAACCAGACTGGGCTGATAATTTTACATACCTCATCGATTCCAATAGTTTCTCTCCAGTACAGACTTGTCTCTTTCCTACGCCAACTACCCTTATCCTTTTTGCTCCTCACCCGAACCACAATGTCGCCAGCTTCCCAGTCTGGACTCTCATCAGCTTCGCCTTCAAAAACAACTTCATGACCTTCTGGTGCGCCAGGTATGATCTCGAGGTTGAGCTCTTGATTATGCTCCACCACTTTATTGCCCTTGCAGTGAGGGCAAGTGCGTTTGATGACTTTGCCGCGCCCTTGGCACTCATTACATGTGACTTGGCTTTGAGCAAACATTCCGGGGAAAATCTGTTGCTTCACAATTTTGACGCCAGCACCATTGCACCCACTACAAGTATGGATGTCGCTGTCAGAAGCAGCCCCCGTTCCTCTGCAATGGTCGCAAAGCACATGTTTTCGTAACGCAAGCTGTGAACACGTTCAATAGGATGCTCGACCCAAGTACACGGAGACTGACATCGATGCTTGCACCGTTGTACCTGGTATATTCATATAAGTTGTCAAGTAGACAAGCAAGTAACAGTGGGATGCATACATATCTGCCAAAGGCAGCTCAAGTTCGGTGACGGACGAAGGTCCCTTGCGAGTTTGCTCGGCTCGGACTGGATGCATAAGGACAGGACATTCTCAATGTAAGCACAAGAAACCTACAGCCTCCGCCAAAGAAATTTGAGAAGATATCGAAGGGATTTTGCTGGGTCTGTCCACCCTCGTGAGCCTTCAATCCCTCCTCTCCATACCGGTCGTAAATTTGGCGTTTCTGACGAAGTATAAGACTAGCACCAGTGGCACGATGAATGGCTCCGTACTGTGGCATCAGAAAGCACCTCATACGCTAGGATACATCAGAAGGCAGGCCAGTCCGAACGGCAGCTATACTTACCATGGGCAATCTCGACAAATCTCTCTTCTGCACCGGGGTCCTTATTCTTGTCAGGGTGGAATTTCTTGCTCAGCTTCTTATACGCTTGTCGAATGTCCTTGTCAGAGGCAGACTTGTGCACTGATTGAAAGACGTCAATTATTTGGAGCCTAAGACGGTAGAAAACGCACCTCCAAGAACCTTGTAAAAGTCTGCAGCGACTACAAGAGCAGCGAAGACAAGAAGAGCAAAGACGGTGCGTCTGAACATGGCGGAAGGAGTGTCGCAAAGGAGCGAGCGAGTATAAAAATAGTTCTACTTTTACAATCATGAAATACTACGTGTCTATCACGTGCGATATAGTGTTTGTCAACGACCTTCAAACCAAACAGTCTGTGCGCCTGTCGCCCAGTCGGTCGCCGGGCACGTCGTAGTCGAAATGCTGCTCTGTCAACGTCTCTGCCGGTCCAAGAGACATATAGGGCAGAAATGCAAGGGATACTCGACTCACAGCACGTCTCCCTACCCGTTTCATAATCTCAGAGGTGTGCTGTTTCTTCCGAGCAGCAGGAACAGCTGCCGATCTGCTTTCCAGCCTTTCCCTTTGCAAGATCGCCTCTTGATGCACAGCGACTTGTCGGCGTAATTGCTGCGTCGTTGGCTGGAGAAAAGAAGCTGCAGTCGTTTCTCGCAGCCGTGCTCCCTGTGCTGGGCTTTGAGCCCATAAAGCCTTTTCGCCTCACGCCAGCCTGGTTTCCTGGATGGATCATTGATGCCGAGATCCAGGGCGTGATGAATATGAATGACGGACAAGTATGTTTTTGTGTTCCCTCTATCCGACATCCCCAGTCGGGCTGACCCTCTCTCCAGGACCGAGCTTGTGCTCAAGTATTCAATGCGTACGTCATTTCAGATCCAACCGCCCCATATACTCGCCAAACAGAAAGTTGAATGCTGCAGTTACATTCCAGGCAACTACATCACATTTGTTCTCGATTCTCTGCCCTCATATCCACCCTTCAGGCTCAGACTACAAAGTCCTCTCCACCGCGCCCTTATTCCCACCAGACGCATACTCTAGAGCCACAGTGCCTTTCACCAAAGACCTCCTTCGCCAATATGATCTCGATGTCGCCTGTATACCATACAACATATCTCCATTCTCCATCCTCGACATCGCTCGTCACCTACCACATCGGGAAGCCATTGTAGCTGACGATTTCTACTTCAACCCTTCATCACTCAGACCTACCCTCGTCTGTCTATCTCTTTCCTTTCAGTCTATCTTTCTCACGGACATATATTTCTTCTCCTTCCCCCCAGTTCGCCGCTTATCCAGTTCTCATTCCTGTCTACCTCCTGCAATACGAAATAAATTTCATCGCGAAGAACGACTACCATACCCTGGTCGTCGAAGCATATGGAATAGACGTATGTCTCTGGCTCCTTTTCTCCGTGTATGTCTCAGAATAAAAATCTAGGGCAACGCCTGGTCAGAACCTTTGACTCCAGGATACAAACCAAGGAAAGAGATCTTTCGGAAACTTGGTCAATGGCTGGGTAGTCGTGATCCATTCAGAGACTCCATCATAAACGTGGGATACTCAAAACAGTTTGTCGAACACGTTGGTTTTTCACATCCACCTCACCAAGAACGTGGTAAGGCCATTCAAGATTATCTAGAAAGGGCCATGGAGAGTAAAAGAACATCAACAATACTTGCTGCTGCCAGTGTGAATGATATGGAAAATTTGGCTCGGGATCAAAGGGTAAGAGAATTCACGAGTGAGGATAGGAAGCCGATCGTTGAGTGGTTGCAATTGGGTCTAGAGTTGATGATGATACAACGAATGCACGAGGTAATGGCCTTTCCCCAAAAACCAGTACAATCTGCGACTCAAAAGAAAAAATCTAGACCATGTCACAGGCTCATTTAATGGGGAATATCCGCGTCCATGGCTCGGCAAAAACTGGCAAAAAACCTTTGATCGATCAGACACTTCAATTCCTTTCTGACAAATCCCAGACTCTCGAAGCTCGGAGGTTACAAGTAAAACCAATGTGGGCGAAAACTGAGGAAGATTTAAACAAAGAGCTACGAGCGAAAGCTGGAACCTCCAAGTAGGTTTCACAGTAGAGGTAGTCCTACCTCAGAGATTTGATATATGACACCGCCTGATACAAGACGGCAATCATAAACTGAGTTAATCCATGATTGAGATGTGCAAATCGGAAACATTCATTGGGGCCTGCTTCCAAGACTACCAAGGCGTAGGAAGTAAATCACATATAAGGATGAGTTGTGCACCTAGAATAATCGCCAACATCATCCCGACACTCTGTGTCCGTTGAGCACTTGACCATCCAGGAGGAATACCAAAGTGCACAGCACTCGCAGAAAGCGTCGACGTCGTAGTCATACCATCTGTAGTAATAATAATAATAGATGGCGAGGGTGAGATCGTCGGTATCGCGGAGCCATGGAACCCAGTTGTTGCATGTGCATGCGGCAATATCGCTCTATAAGTGCTCGTGGCCAACCCGGATTGTACTATGCCTCCAATGGATGCTGGGATGGAGGTGTTGAATGCATATGAAGGTGTAGCGAACATTGGTGTTGACATGAGAGAATTGGGAAGAACAGTCTGGATTGTGGTTTGTGGTGTGAAGGAGGCAGAGGATTGTGATTGCACAGGCGAACTTGTATTGACAGTTACTGAAAGATTCTTAAGATGGTATAAACCAATCTTTGGTGGTTCTTTGGTACTGATGCCGTAACTGCAAAATTAAGGAATAGAGAATTAGCACATATTCTAGAGAGGACACACCTGAAAATGGTATAGACAGTTTGCAAAAAAGCAGTTCCTTCGTGAAATGTAGTCCAGAGAATTCAGCAAAACAAAGACAAGAGCACCTACCGATTTGCCAGTCAATTCCATCAACACCGGGAGGTAGTGCTCTTGGCCATGAGAAACAAGAACTGGGATTACTAGAAGCAGGGCCGATGAGGTAGTCCGAGGGTTGTAGCACGTATTCGTCAAATCTTGTATAGGTGGTTGATTTAGAACCCTCTGGTTGTCATGAAGCCAAAAATACCTACCCGAATGTCAAGGAAATCGGAACATTAATATCACAAGGTACGACCCATTGGCCACCTGATGAGCGCTTGAATTACGAGACCCTTCCCTACCAAAGGGAAGACTCACGGGCCGCATCAACGAGTCGCGCTCCAGCGATCAGGCCATACAGACGCGAAACCTACAAAACACTGGTAAGTTGGTTATTAGCTACAAGGTCTGATGGACATACGTCAGAGTAAGTACCATACAACCCGGGTGTTCCCCTATACACCAGATCAGACAACTCTCAAAATCCATCTGTAAACTGAATTACACATCAAATAACGCCAAGGACGTGTTCCCTGTGGCGCGCGCCTGGGAAGGAAGTGGTGCCATTTGTGTTCCATTGACACTGAAAGAAGTCAAGGGTATTGCCCAGTGCAAATAACTAGACGTATTGCTTTCCGTAGACGACGGCGAGAACTGTGCAACGTCATGCCAACTGATGTTTTGAGGATCTGCTACAATAGATGCATCAATAGCCCCCAGGGAGAGAGAACCGGTAAGGTTTCGAGTAAGGCTAATTCCGAACAACGGGTAATCAAGGAGACCCTGTTCGGCCAGATTAGCAAAAAATGGTTTCGCTACGGGTTTACAAAAGGAGTCAGGAACAAGAAACGTCAACTGCAGAGAGATGAACTAACAGTCATTGACATCCTGAGTAGATATCCTCGATAGTCGAGGAAAACCAAGACCCAGGATGCCGCTTTCCTGATCATTCATCGACACATTGGAGTTTGAGATAAGACCTATGGTACGTCATGCTAATACGAAGGGTAAGGTGAAATGAAGTTTACCAAATGTCTGGTTCGCCACCGTTAACCCTGCCACCTCCACCGTTTCCTTGGCCACAATGCCCGACACAACTAAGATTCGCCAAGCACCGGTGAACATCGTGTGAGCCATAAACTTTAAGCAAAACACGCACAAGTTCCATCAGCATAGCTCGAGCTGTACACCGTTGTGTTCCCATTCACGCTCTGAAAGCTTGGACTCTGGAAACCCAGCGGGTACCTGGGCTGACTTTCGCAAGCCTTCATCTCACATGCAGAAGATAGAATCCACAGATCTGACGAGCCTGTATCCACTACCACACGAAAATTGATGTCTCCAATCTCAATTGGCGCATAAAAAGACCTACCAAGGAAAAAAAATAAATAGGACTTGAGCATGATGACTGAGATGCATAGCAAGCGCGACGCACTGCCTGTCCTTTCCCTGAGAAATCGCGCTGATTCCTGCGCTCGAATTGGCAGTAAGCGACTGAGTAGCATTTACTACCACATTTCCGCTGTCCGTCCGAACCAAAAGTTTTGCCCCAACATCTCTTGCAGCGATAGGTAGTCTCAGAAGCTTGTCTCTTGGCAGTAATCTTGGCTTCGATGAAATCCTACCGACAACTTGTCCTCCACTCGTGTTTGCACTCTCTGCTACGAGAAAGAGCATAAGCCATCGAAAAATATTGCAAAGAATGAACGTTCGCGATCCCAGGTCAAAAAACATGGCTCAGTCAAGAATCTCGCTTTAGATTGTACTGCGCAAGAGCATTCGCAGTCTTCACACTCCCAAGGAATCCGCTGCGGGAGTACAAAATCCGAATAGGCACTTGTGAAGCAAGAGGAAGAGGAAGAAATGAATGTGAGGCAAGAAGGACAGGTAGGGGTCAGCAGCCAAGATGTAGTTATTTTCGGCTATGCAAGCCACTGGACTTTGTAGTTTACCCGCCCTGTGAGGTGGAATCACATGGCGTAGATCGTATCCATGGCAAGCCTTTTTCTCTGACATTCTGGACACAAGCCATCGCAAGCCATCGCATAGACCATCCAAGAGTCCACCATGCCATGTACTACATAAAATTGATACAACTATCAAAAGTAATATATCACACCCGGCCCGGATACTGACGAGCAAGAAAAAAGACACCCTAAATTAAAATCCACAGGTAACGCCAAAAAGAGTGAAAGGGTATGGGGTGGGAGAAAGGGGTGTTAACAATACAGGAGAACGAATTAAAAGGAAAAGAGGGACGTAGAGCGTGAAGCGGTTCAACCACTTTACCGCTTGACGAAAACTTTCTTCAGTAATCCCAAAACTTTCGGGACATTCAGTTGAACGTATTCTAGGTCCAACAAATGTTTGTTGTCCTTTTGCTACAGGGGAATGTCAGGACTGTTCAGATCGCAACAAAAAAGTGGGACTCAACCTTTTCCAAAAGGTCATCAATCTTGAGATCCATCTCGAGAATTGCTTTTTCGCGACCCTTATAATGTAGTGCAATGATGAAGGTTCCGGGGGTAGGTGACGTGATGTTAAAATAAATATTTGGGCGTCTGTTCAGGAGGTCCGAGCCCGCATGACTACAAATGGAGGGAGGATTCATACCTGTTATCTGGGACATTGCTCTCTACTATGATACCCTCCTTTTCCAACTGAGCATGGCTGAATCTATAGGGACCAAGGACGGTCGTCTTGACAGGCTTCTTCCCCTTTCCACCAACAGTAACGACACCAACTCCAGTCGTGCTACCTTTGTCCTTGGTTGCAGTCAAACGTACGTTTTGAAGGTAGGCTTTGTATTGCTCAAGTTGTGAGCGCATATAGTTGTTGTGGTCGCAAATCGTCTTGTAGACAGCCTCAAGTGATTTGGTCTCTGCCAAAACCTTTTCACGAAGATTTCCAAGATGAGCAAGCTCCTGCGCAACTTCCTCTTGCATAAGCTTGAATCCGTCCGATTTGTCGATAACCTTCAGCTCCTCCAGCTCCCTTAACATCTCCTTGACTTTAATACCTTTGCGCACGAGCACTGCATCTTTGGTCGTTGCCGCTCGCTCAGCAATTGCAGCAAGGTCATATGGAGAATCAAGCACAGCGTTCGGTAAAGATCGAATAAGTTGGACAAAGATAGACTTGGCCTCCATATACAGCATGTCACTGGACGATACGGAATCCATCAGTGCACTTTGGATATCCTGTATGGGCGTCTCCCATCGACTATAGAGAGGTAGCTCAATCGCTCTATTTTCTTTCCGTGGAACCTGAGTGGGAGCCACACCGAGTTCATCGGTCAAGATACGCAGATGCTGTTTCTCGTTCGGAGCCTGTGTGGGTTGTCAATCACATCAGCCTTAAAGTTTCGAGATAATTACTCACAAGCGTTTCGATGTGTTGCAAAATTAGTGAATGAGTGTTGTATAATTCGTTGAGTGTGATATTGATCATCAGATCCTTCTTGGAGAGCGCCATGTATTGATCCATCTACGGGACAGAGGTGTCAGTGATGCAAAACTCCAAAAGGCTCACTCACTTCGAGGGTGTCATAAAAGTCCCCGACTTCGCAGAGATTGTTTAGAAATTGGTTGATTCGCGCTTTGTTGTTCTCAACAAATGGATTCAATGTGATCATGTACACCTCTTTGGAATAAGAAGGTTTATTGGCAAGATTCTGCAACATTTTCGCAATCTTGAAGAGCCTCAGAAAAATTACATTGACAGGACAAAAAACACACCAACGTGAGCGTCCGTCGAGGGTGTTTTGCAGGAACACCATCGACCAGCATATATGCCTGAGGGGTGACGATTGCAGGATTGATGAAGCGAAGAAAGAAAAATCCACCAATGAGTGAGCAAATCGCAAATTCCGTCGCCTCGGGATATTTTCTCTGGACTCGGATCAGATATAGCTGGCCAGTCGAGCATGTGATCTCACCCTTGTCAAGCTTCGAATCTGCTTACATATCCATCGAATCCCATATGGCACACTTTCCATGCTCTCAATGATGGTCAAAAGGAAACTATTGGCAATTTCCATAAGCATGGTCAGGCGAGGGGCAATGATGGTCTGGACGTCGATGTTCTCGGCTGCAAGCTCTGGAGGTACGCCTCTGGGCAGATTGAGTGGCAGGGAGCCAGACTCCTCCTCAATTTGGTTGACCATTTGCTCGTAAACCTACTCCGTTTGAACAATCATTGCCGGTACAGCTGAAATGACGCACCTTGACTGGATTTATCTCGAGGTTCAGATCCTTGTGCTCAATCAGACTGTTTATCCTTTCTGCCAATACACTCTTCAGATAGCTTTGACCGGGTCCACGACGTGTGTACGTTGTCATCATGCGCGAAACGGGAGTATTGGCCCGTAAGAGTGAGCCAAATTCAGTGGCCGTCTCGAATTGAGCAGACAGAACAGATTGGAACATGGTGAGAAGCAAGTGCTCCTCCCGGCTCTCGTATTGGTTTCCGTAGAGAGTGAACATGACGGTCTGTAAGAGTGTGTCTATTTCAGACAAGGAAACCAGACGACAGAGAGCAGCAATGTGACGAGGTTCAGATTGGAGAAGGAAGAAAAGGTTGGAATATTGCTGCAGTTTGCGGTCATCGGGGTAGTGACCTTCAGTAGGATCTACGTCTTCAAGTGTTCGTTCGACTTCTCGCTGCTGTATTCCGAGTTAGACAGCATGACACGGCAGGAGGCAGCCAGCGTACTTCATCCAAAGCCATTCTGTTTTGGATCAACAGTGCAATGCGAGAGTCCAGATAGCGCACGTCCCGCTCCAGCACAAAGTTCTTTTTGGACTGAGTTGAAATCTTTGCTTTAAGGTCTCTCAGTCGCTTCTGGGCTGTTACAAAGGCTGAGTGAGCACAAAAAGAGGCGGACTGAGCCCAGACCTTTTGCCAGATCGTCTTCGACCTCGACATCCTGCTCTGCTGCCATACTGAAGAGAGCAGTAACGCTGTAGCGGTTTGCGTTTCTGCCCGTCAGGCGGCGGGCGGATACAGGAGGAATGGATTCATAAGACATGGCTGCTCGTAGCCGTGAAGGCTTCAGGAAAAGGATTTGAAGATCGTCAGATGCAGCGAGAAGGAGGTCTAAGCAGTGCCAGCGCTTGGAGACCGGAAGCTGCTCGCAGGCGGGCACGGGGACGAGGACAAGTGTTGGGAGTCGACAAACCGCAGAGCCGTTGCTCGCCAGTCTCAGGCGATAGCAATCCCAAAATGGAACAAGTCACAGCCACAGTTCCATCATTGTTGCTAGGCTCCGTTTTTCTCACTCAGGTAGCGGTGGTATCATCACACCCTTGGGCCACGCGGGCTGGGTTTGCAAAGTGCTCTACAATGTTGGATATGCAGTGAGAGTCAGCCCTGGAGAACAGCCAGGATAAGAGATACGAGGTCCCAAAGTAAAGTCTTAATTGGAAAACAGGTCCGATGGCACGTGAGCGACCAGACCGATTATTGTCGAGTCGGGTCATGTCCAATCTCCTCGACTTCCCGTTCAAAAAAACGTTCGAAATCGACCTCGGAACTGCAGTCAGGAAATTCATACTTTGCCACGGTAGTGGGCATCCAGATGAGTTCAAACATGATATTCACCGGTGGCAAGACCTGCGCAAGAATGCTATCACAGGCACCGTTCATGTCGATTGCATACAGCCATTATTGCTGTGGGTCCTAGTGTCTTCACTTGACACCAATATTCTCATAAACGTAGCTATCACGCACAATTGGTGTCTATTCTGGCCAAATTACCCTCCGACGTGAGCCGCTTTCCAAGGCAACTGTTGTGTGGTTGAAGCTGGAGCTCTTTAGATTCAACTGGATATCTCCTTTGCAACCGTCTTCCATCCCCGTAAACCTCCAGTGACACTGCAAAGCATCGTGTTTGAACATGCATCCCTTCTGTTTAACCTTGCTTCGTTGCATTCGCAACTAGGTTCTCAAGCTGACCGCTCCAATGCAGAAGGTATCAAGCGTGCAGTAAACCACTATCAGGTTGGCTCTCCAATCACACAATTTCAGTCAGAATCTGATAATCGACAAGCTTTCGGCAGGCATCTTGTCTTATCTTATCAATACCATACTACCTAAGATTGTTTATCCTCCTGACGATGACCAGATCCCTTTGGATCTTTCGACTGCTTTTGTCCAAGGGCTGGAAAGCCTCATGCTTGCCCAGGCACAGGAATGCTCGTGGCAGCTAGCTAAAATTAGTAAGTACATGTCCGTCTAACAACTCGCAATCTTACTTTTTAGACCAATACAAGAACTCATTGATTGCCAAGATCGCTGCCAGAGTACGCTCCTCACCAAACTCACTGCTTTCCTAATTTATGAATCTTTTGTACAGGTATCTTCGCTATATGCACTTTCGCATCGCCTGTTCCGCGATGCCAATCCAGCTGTCAGACAAATCCTGCCTTCTGTGGGTCAATCAGCCTCAAGGAAACTAAATAATCTAAATCACGTGTTATTCACTTTCAGGACTGGCTGCCACATATCGAAGCGAAATATCATCATTTTCTCGCAGTCGCTCAATACCGGAAAAGCCTTGATGACTTAGAATACAGTAGGTCGGGCAAGAAATACGACCCCTTTTTCATTCGCTGATACTTTTTCAGATACGGATACGAGATTGCCCGGTTGGGTAACGCACGAAATGAGGCCATGAAGGCGCAGGACACTGGTCGCCGTGGAAGAATAACAACGTCTGTTCAAGAAGATACACAGGTAACTGCGCAATGAGTTGACTGTTCCCATCTTTGACAACAGTATCAAGTCTCTTCTAGATACCGTCAAAACGAGCCTATCCCGCGCACAGCGCGATAATGATCTCATATATCATCATGATATACCTGCGAGCGCTTCACTGCCTGTCATACAAGAAACCGTCTTGGCTACTGCGACCATCCCACCTGGCTTATCTGATCCAAAGATGGTGCTGGGAAGCATGAGTCCTTTATTCAGTAGCTTGATTGGGTGGGGTGCCCGAGAAGCAATCAGTAAACATTTCCGTGTCTACTTTTCGCAATATATTCACTTTTTTTGCTAGAAATCTACAATGAACGCAAACAGGCACTCGTCAAAGAACAAATACTCGACGTTGCCCGGGATCTCCAAGACCAAGCCGACGAGTATGTCTTTTCATTCATCAATATGGTAACGATGATGACCATTCGGGAAAGGGAGTTGAGAGCTATGAATCTTCCCGCCGCCCTCGAGGCTTTAGAACGACCTATTGGCCTTCCGCCGAGTCTCTTGCACAAAGCAGAAGAAGTACGCCTGGGAAAGGGTCCGGAGAGAATTGCGGTATCCATCGATAGTGTACAACGACTAGCTGAGCGTGGTCAGGCCATTCTTAATGAAGTGAGATAGTTGTGTTTTTCATATGTGTCCCTCTAAATTGGCTTTGGACTCGTCCAGGCGATGGACATCCTCGACAGCGAAGCCTCCGAAGACGAAGCAGCTCGTAAAGGAATCTCAATAAATCGAGTGCCTTCTCATCAAGCTAATGTGGATTTGATCGAAAAAGAGCGAAGATACCGCACTATCCTCGCTGAAGCAGCAGCAAGTGACGAGTCTGTCCGACAGAAATGGGACGAATGGGAAGAGAGTATAACACAATTGACTTGGGAAGAGGTCAATCCTATTTTTTTTCTGTCCTATTGAAATTGAATTATCACTAGGCAGATCTAGAAGCTTCTGTACCTTCATCAACCGTGAAAACAATCTCTCATACGGCTCCTCAATCTGTTCAGAGTCGAAATCATGCTCGTTCATTGCGCATCAAATTGGAGGAACTTGAAGCATTTCGCCGCGAAAGGACAGAATTGGTTCAACAAGTTTGTGCTTTGGAGGCATCCGATGACATCCAACCTCAGATTCTCAGGGTCGCATCTGGCTTTGAAGGGCTAACAGAGTTAAAGGCTGAGATGTTTGAAGATACGCTTGATGAAGAACTTGAAAAATATGATGTGTCCTTGCGTGAAATGGAGACCTATCGACAGAAACAGGAGACTGTCATTTCTGACATCAAGGTAGGATACAATGCTAATCAACCTTTGGTTTCAGCTAATTATCACCCAGGTCATCAATGAACAGTTTATTCAAAGTCGACAAGACGATCCTTTGGTCAAGGATCGCGAGCGTGCGCTCCAGTCTCTGGATTTTGCATATTTCAAATATTGTGGGATCATTCGTAATCTTGAAGAAGGCTTCAAGGTGAGAGGGGGGGAGATTGCGTATCGTTTAACCCATGGCTGAGCGGATCTTTTTTTTTTTTAGTTCTACAATGACTTTGCGAATATCCTCAGTCAATTCAAAGAAGTCTGCAAAGCATGGAGTTCCCAACGACGGCAAGAATTACTGTGAGCTGTTCTTTGCCTCTCTTAGAGCTATTGTTTGTTGACCCATGATCCAAGTGCTCTTGAGGTCCATCAGCATCAATCCTTACAAAAGTTGTCCCTTGATGATGATGATGATACCAGGAGACAGCCGGATACACCTCATCACGGCCGTGAACAGCGTGTCAACAGTAGATTTGCCAATTTGCTGTCGCAGGGACCACCTTCTTTGAGTACAGATGAATGGGGATTTGAAGATGTAGTTTTGCCACCTGGTCCGAAACGTTGATTGATCTATCAAGAATGTACATGGTGATGACTGCAATCTATTATCAGATACCCTGTAACTAGTAATGAATGAATATGTTTCGAACGAAAGCACAGTGACATAAACTCACCATCCCTTCATCGAAATGCCTTTTGTTGATTCTTGTCTTCCACTATACCCTTCATGCACTGGACTAGACCTAGTCCATAGAGTTTTCAACAACATCTTCGAACTGTCGATACCGTTGTTGTAAAGTGCCTCGAGTCAGAATCTAAAGCACTGGTATACGCTGATCCCATTTTGTATATATATATATCCTTCCCCAACTTTTTCCACCTCCATTTATCCGAAACGTCAAGTTTATAGTCCCAAAAATTGGAAAGAGCCACATTACAATAGGGCCTTTCTCCCATCTAACCCACAGCAATAGCCTCTACACTGCACTACAGTCAAAATTGATCCTTCTTCAGCGCCTCTTGCCTGACATACCGCCCTCAGAACCACAATCAAAAACCCGATCCCTTCGCGTCGCTCTAAAGCAAAAAAAAGGAAGACCATTTGAAGTGGTGGCAATAAAATACAGTAATATTAGGGTCCTCCTGGAACAGTCAAGGTCCTGATCCTCAATTTTAAAAAAAAAGTGAGTAGAAGAAAGCAATTTACACACTAGGGTACTTTATACTGTTAAATAGTAAACCAGACTCATCAGTATGGACTGAAAGATACAACGAGAAGATAGCGTGGCTACTCTAACGTAAACCGAGAATAATATATTTCATGAACAACATTCAGAGAAAGAGAAAGCATCTGATAGCAAAAAATGTCAATTTCATCACATCGTCAGGTTGTGAACGTCATCAGTCAAGTTTTTTGACTTCAACTATGACGTTGATGGTCATGATGACAACATACGACACAATGAGCAAGACCCCCCAACGCCTTGTTAAATAATATCCGTTCAACGGTACAAAGATCAGAGTTGCTGCCAGGAGAAATAAGAGACCAATAGTGCTGACAAGAAGAGTCGTGGAGAGTTTGAAGTGATACGGTTTCTGCGTCGTGTGAACAACCCATGAGCCTGAAAGTCCAATACCAAGGAGAATATTGAGCATAGGACCACCGAAACACGCAGAGAATCCCATAATCGGGGCAAACACCTATATCATGGTGAAATGAGATGAGATGGATGGATTAACTATGTCCAATCCACATACCGCAACACTCATATTTGCCACCAGATCCGCTAAAGAGTTACCCACAGCGAAAATCGTCAATCCAATAATAGCATCCGAAAGCCCGAAAATCTCGCCAAGAGTCTGACAGGCCAACATTTGTCAATTATTACAGTCGATGGGTAACAACCGTACCTGAAGCACGTGCACAACTTCATCGGCTATAGCCATAATCCA